>OAVE01000042.1_pt1 | contig 83902 bp, 113 predicted proteins | sample 1476361 | NCBI WGS metagenome assembly OAVE01 (sample SAMEA2580078, study PRJEB22360) | human gut metagenome | biome: human gut; feature: human-associated habitat; material: faeces | place: Denmark | collected 2008/2010
AGCAGCGGCTTCAACGCTTCCAGCGTCGCGCTCAGGCGGTCGGTATCGCTGTCGGTCAGGTTCAGGTGTCCGACTTTACGACCCGGACGCACCTCTTTGTCATACCAGTGCAGATGCACCAGCGGCAGCTTCAGCCAGTCATAGTTCAGATCGGTACCGATCAGGTTGATCATTACCGACGGGCTGTTTACCACCGGCTGCGGCAGGGGGAGATCGGTGATCGCCCGCAGATGCAGTTCGAACTGGCTAATCGACGCGCCGTTCTGCGTCCAGTGGCCGCTATTATGGACTCGCGGCGCCAGTTCGTTAATCAGCAGGCCATCGGCGGTGACGAAACACTCCATCGCCATTACGCCAACGTAGCCCAGCTCATTCATGATCGCCGTCAGCATCTGTTCCGCCTGCGCCTGCTGGCGGGCGTTGGCCTGCGGGAAAGCGACGCTGGCGCGTAAAATACCGTCCTGATGCAGGTTGCGGGTCAGCGGATAGAAGACCGTGCTGCCGTCCCGGGCGCGGGCGCCAACCAGCGACACTTCGCCGGAGAAGTTAATCCCCTGCTCGACGATACACTCGCCGTAGTTATCATCCGGTAGCTGCGCGGTTTCGTTTTCCCGCAAACGCCACTGGCCGCGGCCATCGTAGCCGCCGACGCGGCGCTTAACGATAGCCAGCTCGCCGAGACGGGCGAACACCGCGGGCCATTCGCTTTTATCCGCCAGAAGCTGCCACGGCGCGGTGGCGAGCGCCAGCTTATCGAACAGCTGCTTTTGCGTCAGACGGTCGGCGATAATCGGGAAGACATCGCGGTTGACGAAGGCGGAATGACGCGCCAGTTCGCGGGTCAGCGCGGTTTCCGGCCAGCGTTCAATCTCTGCGGTAATCACGCTCTGCTGAACCGGCACAGCTTCCGGGTCGGCTTCCAGACCAACCGGCCAGACCGCAATACCCAGCGGCTCACCGGCCTGACGCAGCATTCGGCCCAGTTGACCGTTGCCGAGGACGCACACCTGCTTCATGCCGCACCCCGCGGGTCCGGATTATCCAGCACTTCATCGGTTTGCGCCTGACGCCAGGCGCTGAGGCGCTGGAGGAGTTCAGCATCATGTTGGGCGAGGATCTGCGCCGCCAGCAGGGCGGCGTTGGCGGCGCCGGCTTTACCGATCGCCAGCGTGCCAACCGGGATACCGCGCGGCATCTGGACGATGGAGTAGAGACTGTCAACGCCGCTTAACGCTGCGCTCTGAACCGGCACGCCTAACACCGGCACCAGGGTTTTCGCCGCAATCATACCCGGCAGATGCGCCGCGCCGCCCGCACCGGCGATAATCACCTGATAACCGTTCTCTTGCGCGCCTTCGGCGAAGCTGAACAGTTTATCGGGCGTGCGGTGGGCGGAGACCACTTCGACATGGTACGGAACGTTCAGGGCATCAAGGATTTCTGCGGTAAACTGCATGGTAGCCCAGTCGCTTTTGGACCCCATCACGATGGCGATACGCGCCGAATTATTGCGGGAAGACATGCGTCTTAAAACTCCTGTGGGTGTGTTTCACACTGCTTTAGAGGCCACAGAGAATAGCATGAACTGACGGCAAGGAAAACGGTTGCGTACGCATGGCTAGCCGACTTTTGTCTCGTCGGTATTTGATGAAACGCGGCGGTTATGGGCGGCGGTCGCGCTGGCGAAAAAGGTAAAAATCAGCACCAGCCCCCAGGGCAGCATAAGAATACTCATAATCAGCATGTATACCTGCACAAAGCGCTCATCGTGCGGCCGTGTGCAGAGCAGATAAATCGCGTAAAAATAGAGAATCCATAATAAAATGGCGAACCAGACTACGCTCAGCGTTCCAAGATAGGTAAACGCCAGACCAAAAAAGCTGGCCATAATCGGGCCGATGACGGCGATGACCATTCCCCAAATCAGGGGCTGACTCCATTTTTGCATGCTCGTTCCTTGAGAGAGGTTTGCTGGAAAATTAACCTGGCGGGAGCAAGGAAAGACAGCAATTCAGTTGCCTGAGGGGATTTTTCGGAATAGTGCCTGCAGGCTATCAGAAAGGGAAATGAATCAGCTCGACGTCTTCTGGCGTGACTTTGACCATGGAACCTTCGCTGTGCCAGGCGCCGAGCACTACGCGATACGCGGTTTTGCCGTTGGCTTCCAGGGAATGGACGGCAGGGCGGTGCGTATGCCCGTGAATCAGCCACTGGACGTGATGTTTCTCCATGACGTCAACCACCGCCTGCGGATTGACATCCATAATCTCCATCGACTTGCTGCTGTTGGCCGCTTTGCTGTCGGCGCGCATTCTGGCGGCGATACGGCGGCGAATAAACAGCGGCAGGGCCAGAAACAGGCGCTGGATCAAGGGATTGTGGACTTTCGCGCGAAACGCCAGATAGCCCGCGTCGTCGGTGCAGAGGGTATCGCCGTGCATAATCAGCACCTTGCGCCCGTAGAGGTCGAGAAGCTTTTCTTCCGGCAGCAGGATCATGCCGCTTTCGCGGGCAAAGCGCTGACCGACGAGAAAATCGCGGTTGCCGTGGAGGAAGTAGCAGGGGACGCCGGACTCGGCTAACGCGTTGAGCGCAGCGGCAATTTGCCGATGCAGCGGGTTCGGATCGTCATCGCCGATCCAGGCTTCAAACAGGTCGCCGAGGATATACAGGGCGTCCGCCTGGCGGGCTTCCCCGTGTAAAAAACGCAGAAAACCGGCGGTAATCGCCGGTTCTTCCGTTTGCAGATGCAAATCCGCAATAAAAAGCGTCGCCACGAATTATTCGCTGACGGTAACGCTTTTGATCACAACATCTTCTTTCGGCACATCCTGGTGCATGCCGCTGCGGCCGGTGGAAACGGCTTTGATCTTGTCGACTACGTCCATACCTTCAACCACTTCTGCGAATACGCAGTAGCCCCAGCCCTGCAGGCTTTCGCCGGAGAAGTTCAGGAAGTCGTTGTCAGCCACGTTAATGAAGAACTGCGCGGTCGCGGAGTGAGGCGCCTGAGTACGGGCCATCGCCAGCGTACCGCGGGTGTTTTTCAGACCGTTGTTCGCTTCGTTCTGAATGGGGGATTTGGTGGTTTTCTGATTCATGCCCGGCTCAAAACCGCCGCCCTGAATCATGAAGCCGTTGATAACGCGGTGGAAAATAGTGTTGTCGTAAAAACCTTCACGACAGTAGTCCAGGAAGTTTTTAACTGTTTCCGGCGCTTTGTCGTCAAACGTCTTGATTACGATATCGCCATGATTGGTGTGGAAAGTAACCATTTTTGCATCCTGTTCCGATGATTGTGGTGCCTGCACCCGGAGTCGGGTGAGATATAGGGGGCTGTTATAGCATAACCGCAGGATGCGATCACCTTGCATTGTGTGCTGATTCGGGTTTGAATTACGGGTAGAATACCCGGTTTTCAACCACACACGTGTTTACATGGAATCTTCGATGTTAAAAATCTTTAATACAATGACGCGCCAGAAAGAGGAATTTAAACCTATCCATGCCGGGGAAGTCGGCATGTACGTGTGTGGTATTACGGTTTACGATCTCTGTCACATTGGCCATGCTCGTACCTTTGTTGCCTTCGATGTGGTTTCGCGCTACCTGCGTTTCCTGGGGTACAAACTGAAATACGTGAGTAATATTACCGACATCGACGATAAAATCATCAAGCGCGCTAATGAGAACGGCGAGAGCTTTGTGGCGCTGGTCGATCGTATGATCGTCGAGATGCACAAAGATTTCGACGCCTTAAATATTCAGCGCCCGGATATGGAGCCGCGCGCTACCCACCATATTGCGGAAATCATTGAGATTACCGAGCAGCTGATCGCCAAAGGCCACGCATATGTCGCCGATAACGGCGATGTGATGTTCGACGTACCGACCGATCCGAACTACGGTCAGCTGTCGCGTCAGGATCTCGACCAGCTGCAGGCCGGCGCGCGCGTTGATGTTGTCGACGTCAAGCATAACCCGATGGACTTTGTGCTGTGGAAAATGTCGAAAGAGGGCGAGCCGAGCTGGCCGTCGCCGTGGGGCGCGGGCCGTCCGGGCTGGCACATTGAGTGCTCCGCGATGAACTGCAAGCAGCTGGGCAACCATTTTGATATTCACGGCGGCGGGTCGGATCTGATGTTCCCGCACCATGAAAACGAAATCGCTCAGTCCACCTGCGCCCACGACGGCGAGTACGTGAATTACTGGATGCACTCCGGGATGGTAATGGTTGACCGCGAGAAAATGTCAAAATCGCTGGGCAACTTCTTCACCGTGCGCGACGTGCTGAAGTTCTATGACGCGGAGACTATCCGCTACTTCCTGATGTCCGGCCACTATCGCAGCCAGCTGAACTACAGCGAAGAGAACTTAAAGCAGGCGCGCTCCGCGCTGGAGCGTCTGTATACGGCGCTGCGCGGAACCGATAAAACCGCAGAGCCGTCCGGCGGCGAGGCGTTTGAAGCGCGCTTTATCGAAGCGATGGATGACGATTTCAACACCCCGGAAGCTTATTCGGTGCTGTTCGATATGGCCCGTGAGGTTAACCGCCTGAAAACCGAAGATGCCGCCGCGGCCAACGCGATGGCGGCGCATATGCGTAAGCTCTCTTCGGTGCTGGGTCTGCTGGAGCAGGAGCCGGACGCCTTCCTGCAGAGCGGCGCGCAGGCGGACGACGGCGAAGTGGCGGAAATCGAGTCTTTGATCCAGCAGCGTCTGGACGCGCGTAAAGCGAAAGACTGGGCGGCGGCGGATGCCGCGCGTGACCGTCTCAACGAGATGGGCATTGTGCTGGAAGATGGCCCGCAGGGTACCACCTGGCGCCGGAAGTAGTCTCATTCTCTCTTTTTGCCGGGGCTATCCCCGGCATTTTTTTGCCCATACTCAGGCCTGTGCATCAGGCGCTGACCATAGGGTCTAATTCCCGGATGGGGATAAATTTAAGGCGCCGGTTGCGGCGCCTTAACTTTTTACTCGGTAACGGTAACGCTCTGCCCTTCAAAGCTGACCGTTTGACCGGCGACGATTTTGCAACGCTTGCGGGTTTCGACCGCGCCGTCGACTTTGACCAGACCGTCGGCAATGGCGATTTTCGCCTGCGCGCCGCTTTCGCTCCAGCCTTCCAGCTTCAGCAGGTCGCAAAGCTCAACGTGCGGGTGTTTGCCTAAAGAAAAATTCGCCATCTCAGGCCTCCTGAATATCGTGATACTCTTCGCACGCCTGCAGCGTGTTCTGAATAAGGGTGGCTACGGTCATCGGGCCGACGCCGCCGGGAACCGGGGTGATGTACGACGCGCGCGCGGCGGCATCTTCATAGACCACATCGCCAACCACTTTGCCGTTTTCCAGGCGGTTAATCCCAACATCGATCACGATCGCGCCTTCTTTAATCCATTCGCCCGGAATAAAGCCCGGTTTACCGACAGCCACGATCAGCAGGTCGGCGTTTTCGACGTGATGACGCAGGTTTTTGGTAAAACGGTGAGTGACGGTGGTGGTGCAGCCAGCCAGCAGCAGCTCCATGCTCATCGGACGCCCAACGATGTTAGAAGCGCCAATGACTACCGCGTTCAGGCCGTAGGTATCGATATTGTAACGCTCAAGCAGCGTGACAATCCCGCGCGGGGTGCACGGACGCAGGCGCGGTGCGCGCTGGCACAGACGACCCACATTATACGGGTGGAAGCCGTCAACGTCTTTGTCCGGCGAAATGCGCTCGAGGACTTTGACATTATCAATGCCGGCGGGCAGCGGCAGCTGAACCAGGATGCCATCAATAGCCTCATCGGCATTCAGCGTGTCGATAAGTTCCAGCAGCTCCGCTTCGCTGGTGGTTTCCGGGAGATCGTACGAGCGGGAGACGAAGCCTACCTCTTCACACGCTTTGCGCTTGCTGCCGACATAAATCTGCGATGCCGGGTTGCTGCCGACCAGCACGACGGCTAACCCTGGAGCACGAAATCCGGCCGCAACGCGGGCCTTCACTTTTTCCGCAACCTCAGAGCGTACCTGCTGCGCAATCGTTTTACCGTCAATAATTTTTGCTGCCATCAGAGAGAGGATTCCATCTGTATCTTTACGAAAGGGGGATGGCGATATTTTGTCAGAAGCCAGCCCCGCTGTCAGTCTTCGTTTAAGATTTTATCTTGCTTTGACGCTGCGGTGGCCTAAAAATGGGCCTGACCGCGCCGCGAATAGCGCAAAAAGGAGCTCGAGAGCCGAAGAAAAGTTAATGTGCAGAAACATAAGGTTGGATAAACTTTATACTGCTTTTGCGGCATAAGCCGCCAGCCTGCACGGGCAAGCGCAGTTTCGCGGCAAAATACATTGACTCATCAGGCGTGGACCGTATAATTCCGGCGATTGCACATCATGAAGCTCGCTTCTCAATGCGCCCTTAGCTCAGCTGGATAGAGCAACGGCCTTCTAAGCCGTAGGTCACAGGTTCGAACCCTGTAGGGCGTACCATTAAGAAACAGTAACTTACGCAAGTTTTAAACCAGCCTGATTTCCTCCTTGTGTCGTATTTGTGTCGCTAGCGCCAAAAATGGCGTCAATTTTCCTTGCGTGCTCGGTCAAATGGTTCGGCGCCAGGTGAGCATAACGGCGCACCATCTCGATGCTCTCCCATCCGCCCATTTCCTGCAAAACAGAAAGCGGGACACCGGACTGGATTAACCAACTTGCCCAGGTATGCCGGAGGTCGTGAAAACGGAAATCCTCTATCCCCGCTTTTTTCAGTCCGGCGCGCCAGGCGTTATTGTCATCCACCCGCATTTTTCTCACCGCGGGCGTCAGCGTTCCATCCGGGCGATGTTTTGCTGTGGTATGAACGAACACCCACCGGGAATGCTTCCCTATCTGATCCCTTAATACCCTGCATGCGGTATCATTCAGAGCTACGCCAATCGCCTTGCCCGCTTTTGCGTTCTCCGGATTTACCCATGCAACCTTTCTCTGCATATCGACCTGCTGCCACTCAAGCCCGATGATGTTTGAGCGGCGCAGGCCGGTTGCCAGTGCAAATATCACCACTGGCTTGATGCTCTCCGGCATGCACTCGATCAACCGCTCAGCTTCCTCTCTTGTCAGCCACCGTATCCGCTTGCTGATCGGCTTGCGGGTTTTGATAACTGGTGCCGTTTTTATCCAGCCCCAGTCATTTGCCGCGGCCCTGAGAAGAGACCGAATGAAGGAAAGGTGTTGCGCCTTCGTCGCCTGAGAAACCTGCCGTGGTTTGTACTCAGGAACCGGCTTATCCTTCCTCAACGCGGCATCACGTTTACTCTCCCACACCTGCAGGTGCTTACGGTTGATCATCCCGTTAACGGATTCGTAAATTTCCTCCACCGTTATTTTCGAGACGTCGCGGCCGGAAAAATTCTGCAGCCAAAACTCTATTTTGGTTTTGTCATCATCCAGCGACCGCTTGTGATCTTTCTCCCGCAGCCACCGGATACAGCACTCTTCGAAGGTTCTGACAGGCAGGTCGCCGATCTGGTCAACCCGCCATGCTTCAGCCTTTAGCTTGTCGTGGAGCTCCTGCGCCTGCTTTTTGTCCCCCGTACCAAGAGATCGCCTAACTCTTTTCCCTGACGGCGTAAAGAAATGACAGTGCCACACGCCGCCCCTGAGGGTGATTGACATAAAACTTCTCCTTTATGTTCACCCGCGTTCGCGATGACAGGATCGCGCGGGGTTTTCAAATATGCAATACACGCAGCCTCGGTCGTTCTGTACTTGTTGCCGACCTTGCGGCCGGCGAGTTCTCCAGAATCAATCAGGCGGTAGATCACCCGCGCCGACACGATGAGCAAATCAGCGGCCTGCTGTGCTGTAATCGGTCTATCAGACGCCATATTTCCTCCCGGTTACGCCGCCCGCTGTGAGCGCAGTTTCTTAATGTGTTCGCTCTGCTCCAGATCTGCCTTTATCTGCTGGGCCTCTTCGTGAGAGAGCGGCTCGAAATCATTATTAAAGCGGTCTATGCTTGCTGTGTTGATCCGCCCCTGGCGCCAGTAGCGAACCACCTTAGCGTCACTGCCGGCGACAATTACCGGCCATCCGTGGCAATCAGCAAAGACTTGGCCTCTCTGAATTAACTTGAACATCACGGCCTCCAATGCTTACCGCGTAATTCCTCTTCTTCTTGACAGTCAGCACAGCGCTGACAACCCGCAACCACCTCCCGGCGGCGCTCCGGTATCTCTTCCCCGCATTTAACACAATGAGTCGCCGATACTGCGTTATGGTTGATGCGCATGTTCTGGATGGTCAGCTCCAGCCTACGCTCTGCAAGCTCGTTGGCCTGATCGATGATTTCTGGCATGTCAGCGCTCCTTTATCTTTCCGTTCAAAATGCCGATTTCCACATAGAGATGGCTTGGAGTTAACCCAAGCTGCTTTATCAGCGGCATGCATCCGTTGAGGATCTGTCGTGATATCTCGTCGCAACTTAAAACGGGGGATGACCGCCGTTTTGCCTTAATCTCATCGTTAGCCCTGCGCGCGATGCTTCTGAGCGCATTTTTCTTTTCTTCTGGCGTCATGCTGCCTCCGAATTTCGCTTAGTGCACAATTCTGGTAAATTGGCGCGCACCAGTGCTTCTGCGAATGGCGGCGGGACGGCGTTGCCACAGCGCGCGACCTGCTTATCTTTCGCGTACTTCACGCCGCGGTAATCTTGATCGATGATGTACCACTCGGGGAAGCCCTGCGCCCGGTAAAGCTCATGTGGCTGCAGCATGCGCATACCGATATCAACGATGCGATATGTCACCCCGGCGATTTCCACCAGTCCGGTGCTATCCTCCCCGCAGTATTCCTGCAGGAACGCCAGCACCTGCTGCGCGCGCTCTTCGTCGTAGTCCTCGACTGCCAGGGTCGTTTTAACTTCTCCTACATGCTGGCCGCCGGCAGTGATAGTCGGCATCGGCTCGTCAGTTCGCTGGCCATCGCGGCAGGTTCCGCGCAATTTGACCAGGTGAGAGGCAACAACGGCATGGTGGTTTCCTGTCGTAACCGTATGCGCCGGGGATTCCACTGAGCCGCCAGGGTGCCCGGTGTTGTTCACCATAAGGTGCGCTGCTACCACGGCATGATGGTCAACTGTAGTCACTGAGTGAGCAGGCTCATCAAGCCCCACCCCCGGCCCGGTATAGTTCCCGCCGTAGTGTTTCGCCAGAAATGCGGATACCAGCTGCGATTTACCTCCGCCGCCCGCGGTGATTGTTGCGCTAGGCTCATCCGCCCGGTGTCCGATGCTGGCACCGAACTGCCGGGCGATAACCGGAGCGACGACACAGGCGCGCGACTCTTTCAGGATTGTGTGGGCGGGCTTATCGATCGGGCGCGGTTTAGCCTGGTACTCGCTGCCGCCATTACCAGCCAGGAACGGTGTCAACTCAGCTTCAACGATACCGAGGGCGTGACCATTCCCGCCCGGGCGTTTTGATGTACCGGCGGTCACCGTAGGTACCGGATCAGTAACTGGCTGCCCGGTGGCGCCGGTGCGGAATTTTGTCAGGTGTGGTACCGCGATTGCGTAACCGTGGGTTTTGGTAATCGTCTGCAGCGGATCCGCCAGCGGCTGCCCTCGGAAGCAGTCATACTTGCCTTTGGTTGTCGTGTGGTTGCACTTCACGATAAACGGCGACGCGCTCTCGATAACAAAGCGCTGGATGCCGCGTGCGATCCGCTTCAGCGTATTCTCTGCCAGAGACTTTTTGCGGTCGAAAATGCTTGGCGCCGGTATTGACCAGTCAATGCATTCTGCAGCTGTGCGCCACGGCGTCAGCTTGCCTGCCTGCACCGCGGGCGATTTCGGATCCCCGTGCGTGGGTTCGGGCCAGACTATTGGTTGTCCGTCCCGGCGCATCACCATGAAGAACCGCTTACGGATGGTAGGCGCGCCATAGTCGCAGGCGCGCAGTTCACGGAAATCGACAACATAGCCCAGCCCGGCAACTAAGTGTTTCGCCTGTTCACTATCCGGCGACAACTCCAGAAACTCGCAGCATTCCAACAACGCAGGGTGATCCGCAGGAACTCCGGATGTCAGCATGCCGACGAATGCCTGGAATGTTTCACCAACGCGCGCCGGGTCCGGCCGCATTTCTGCTGCCAGCAGCGGGCCCCACGTTTTGAACTCTTCCACGTTCTCCAGCATCATAACGCGCGGGCTAACATCCAGCGCCCAACGGAGGACGATCCACGCCAGACCCCGGATCGCTTTCTCTACCGGCTTCGCCCCTTTCGCCTTCGAGAAGTGGCGGCAATCTGGTGAAAACCATGCCAGTCCAACCGGGCAACCAGCAGTTGCAGCGATCGGGTTAACATCAAATACGCTTTCACAATAATGAAGTGTTTCGGGATGATTGGTGGTGTGCATAGCGATAGCGTTCACGTCGTGGTTAATTGCTATGTCCACGCTGCGACCTATTGCCATCTCTATTCCAGTACTTGCACCGCCGCCGCCGGCAAAATTGTCCACGATAATTTCTTTCATGCTTTATTCTCCAATTGCCCGATAAGCGACTTGGCAGACACGATAATTTGAGGTACCGGGGTCTTTTCTAACCACATACGATTTATGTGAAATTTGAGTTTTCTCTGTCTTTCTTTTGTAAGGGCAGGAGCCTGCTCGACAGAGAGAAAAACCATTTCGACTTCTGCTGGCCAGACGGTACATTCAACTTCCGGAATTTCTTGATGATGAATTTTTTCATCAGCAAAAATTACCGATGCTGGGGTTATGGCAATACTGGAAAGGCACTCATTACCCCAGTGATGCCAACCTGGCGCAGCGCTGCGGCTGAAAAGCTCAATCCGCGGCACGTCGCCGTAGAGCAGCTCCAGACGGTGCCGAACTTCCCACGGTTTCTCGCTGTGCGCGCCGAGTGGGCTGTAGACCACCTGCTTAATGCCAGCGTGCTTGCGCTCCAGCCCGGCGCCGCGGGTGGCAATCAGCACGTCTTCCGTGTTGGCGCGAGTGTGGTTGCCACCGTTCATGCGCGTCTCTGCATTCAGCAGGTCGAGGAAGTCGTAAAAATCTGCGACGTCACCCTCTGCCAGAGCCTTGGTAATGCGCAACTCGGCCAGCTGGTTCAATTTCACCCAGGTAAATCCCTTCATCGTGCGAACCGTGAAACCCCACGCCTCAACCAATTCGATCGCCTCCTGGTTATGGGTGCCGGTGTACCACATCGCCAGCACCGCGTTTTCGGCAGCCAGTTCCCACACAGGCAGACGCTTCAGGTCGATGAGTCGCATCGTCGAGTAGTGATCGGCAGCGGCGCCGTTGCTGATCGTATTGCCGTAAGCCCATGGCGGATCGGCATAGATAAGTGAGTACCGGTTCATAGGACTGACTCCATTTCGTCGATATAGAGGCCAGATGCGATAAGCCGGCGGCGCCGGGCCGCTTTATCAATACATTTCTGGCGGTTGCCAGAGGCGGCCTGAGCTATCGAGCGCTTAGTGAACAGGCGCGTTTTACCCTGCGGGGTAATGACCTTTGGCCTTGTGATCAGGTCAAAGGTGCGATCGCATATGCCATCCTCGTTGAGCCAGGTTTCCGATGCGATCAGCTGTGCAATGCGGCCTTCTCCCTTGGTTATGCCGTTCGCAACGCGGTTAAATTCGACAAGCGTCACGCCGAATTTCTCCGCTATTTCGCTGCCGGTAACGGGGCGGCCGCGCGTCTGAATCATCCAGATCACGCGCTCGCGAAGGCCGGAGAATTTCCCTGCTTTGCCGGGCCTGCGGTAAAATGGAGTGCGTTTCATTTCCACTGCTCCCCGAAGATGAACCCGATCTCCGCCAGCGATTCATCCATCTTGCTGATGAACTCCGGCACCATTTCGTTGAAGTCGGACATGTACTTGTCGTCGCGCTCAACAACCACATGGTGAATGCCTTCTCGCTTCATGCGAGGGTCATAATTCGCGAAGTACCAGGAATCCTTCCCGGTTACCCACATGCTGAATTGCACCTGAGCCATGTAGGCGGACTTGATAGCCTCGAATCCGCCAAGCCTGAATTTCATGAAGTCGCGAGAGGTGAAAGGGCACTTCAGCTCAAGGCCGCGGCCATCACTGCACAGGCCGTCTGGTGAGCAGGCGGTGCGCATACCTTCGTCACGGAAAAGGATCGGCGACTCGGTTACCTGCACGTCGGTGGTGAACTCAAACAGGGTGCGAGCGTCGGCCTCATACTGTTTCCCCCAGGCCAGCGCCTTGGCGTTAACTTCCGGCGCCACGCCGGTGCACACTTCGGCAAGGAGCGTAAGGAAGTAGGACATCTTCATATCAGTCCATTTCTTGCCTGACTTAGGCTTAGAAATGACGTTGTGAACTTCCGAGGCGGTGATCACGCCCAGGCGTAAGCGGTGCCAGGATTCATCTCCCTGTTCAACGCGGGTAACGTCAATGCCAGTTCGCTCGAGGATAATTTCTGGTGTCATGTCAGCAGTCCTTATGGTCATCCCATGGCCCAAATCCACCTACATAAACAAAACCGCTAGATGAATCGCGCCCATGTTTATCGCGCTGAAGTCGCTCAATTGAATTTCTGTCAATGGCCGCCTGACGCATCTCTAATGATTGATGGCCTCTACGACGGCCATATTGCTTCCAATAAGCTGCACATGACTTACTGCAAAACTGCGCCCAGCCTCTTTTCCTGTCAGCAACTCTGGCAAGGAATTTGTCCGGGCAGCACTTGCAGGTCACTTCAACAGTTTTTCCGGTCATGCTGCCACCTGCGCTTTTTTCTGGAGGAAGCTAAAGCCTTTCTGCGCTTCTTCTTCGGTGAGCTGTGATGCTTGGAAAATGTCACGCTTGAAGATGTTGCTGCACAGAGGCAGGAAGTCCTGATCCCAGTCCTTATTCAGGGACGTCAGGAGGTCGGTAATTTCCTGCAACGTTTCCTCACTGGCCACCAGGGTGAGCGCCTCTGTCGTGGTTCGCGGCGTTACGTCACGCGCATCAACTTCCAGTGTTTTACCTTCCATCTCTTCGGCAGTGGGCTGCTGGCCAATTTCAGGCCACGCCTTACGCAGAGCCTGAGCCTCGGCACATTTCGCCAGCTGGCCATAAGGGCGCTTTTTCCACATTGCGTTTGGCGCGGTAGTGTCGCGGCCGGCGGTGGCATAGTTCTCAACCCAGTATTCTTTCGCGCTGAATTCGACGATCTCCCCGCTCGGCATGCGCTTGCTGACCGTGTACTTGCACCACTGAGGAAAGGTAACCTCGACACCAGTAAGCGTCTGAGTTACGTCGGGACCGAATTCTGGTTCCCGCGCCCCTGCATAATCGCCGGAACGGTCTGCCTGAATGCGGTAAAGCCCGATGCCCGGCATGACCACGTCACGAAAATCGCCTTTACCTGTTTTCGAATCCTTGACGTACATCGGAACGAGATGAACAGGTTTAAGCAACGGGTCCAGCTGGCGGGCCCGGCAGTAGTCCAGCGCCATCATCACCGATTCATCCTTGGCGCCAGGGTAAATACTGTTTTTGAGGGCGCTCCAGGTAGCACCGTCAATGCCTCGCTCAGCAAGAGAGCTGGCTGTAATCACAAGTTCGTTAGCCATTTCTATTCCCCAAAGTTAAAACGGGCATCCGGTGCGGTGATCCCAGTCGTATTCCGCCTGGGCGTAAGCTACTGCCGAAATGAGATCGTTATATGCCTCGCCAGCTGCATCGCTGCGGAGGCCTTCGTATGGGCTTTTGTCCATCGGAACAGAGAAGCGGAACAGGCCTGACGGCTCTTTCGGCAGCGCGTCGATAATTTCCTGCGCCCGATCGTCAATCCACTTTTGCTTCTCTTCGGTGAGCGTTTGCTCGGCCCACTTACGCTCTTCGATCACGTCATATGCGCGGTATGCGTTCATAGCTCGCTCCTGAAATTTGGTTGTGAAACGCCCGGCACCTTATTGGCTGCCTGATAGCTCAGTTAAATTCTTCGCTTCGATTACCGGCTGAGACCTTGCCCCAACCCGTTCAGATAAACTTCAACCAGCAAATCGGTTGTGTAAGTGCGCTCAATACCGCGATGCAGGTAGAGGCGGCCGCGTTTATTTGCTGATGCTGTCCAGGTGCTTTCCCGATGTTTAACGAGCATCCCTGGCAGAACGGCGCCGCGATTAACGGTCTGTGTCCCGTAATGATGACTAACCATTGAACACCCCCGAAGCATGCAAAATTGAAGCAACCACCACCGACCAGAAAATGCCACTACAGGCCGACACGATAATCAGTGAACGAATGCCTTGTTTGCTCATTTCCCACCCCAGCATGCGAAGCTAAAAAAGAGGACAGCAACCAGAAACGGAACGACCTTTAACCAAAAATTACGCCATGCAGGCTTGTCTTCTTCGCGGATCATCTCTTCACCTTTGCCTTATCGCGGCTAACGGAGCGTTGTTACCTATTACCGGCGCCAACGTTGTTGTTTGGATGAATTGATAATAGCAATGAGTATTGTCCATAGCAATACGCATTGATATTATTTAATAGCAATATGTATTATGTGTCTGATAGCAAAGTGAATTTATTTTTCAGTTAGGCGATGTTATGCTCAAAAAAACATCAGGAAAGGGGTGTTGGCATGCCGAACGAGGATGAGTTTTTCGCAGAGATGCACCCGCAGATTGCGCAGGTTATCGGGATAGCGGTTATGCAACTGCTGGTTGAGAAGCGCGAGCCCTCAAGAGAGGCGCTGATAGAGATGATTCAGGTGTTGTGGCAGGGAGACCGGGCAGATCTGGCTGTGGAGCTGGCACTGGATGTGCTGATGCTGCGGAAAGAGTAGGGTAATATATTCAAAAAAAGCAGGAGGCCGCATGAGACCGCCAATCACAAAGGAAGAAGTCGAGTTACTGATGCAGGATATGGAGATGCTTGCAGAGCAGAAGTTGGTAGGAATGGAGGCGTTCGAGGCCCTGAGATTGTTGGAGATGCGTAGACAGACCGGAAAGCTGGAGGCTATAAAGCGGTTGATATCTTTTGGGAAGGAGTAGCCTAAAAAAATCCCCTCTTTCGGGAGAGGGGATAAGAAGGTGGAAATCTATCTATGTTTAGAGCCACCATCATAGATCAAAGCTAATAAAAAGTAACCCGGCGCGGAGGCCGGGCTACTTATGCTGATTTGGCGATGCTTTCTGTTGGTTTTGGGGGGCGGGTTGTTGATTTTGTTGCTGCGCTGGCATCTGAATAATCAAGGGTGAGGGATTATCATCAGGCTTAGCTGGGGAGTCCTTAAATGAGGAGATAATCCCAGGCAAGGCGACAATCACAGCGATAATTACGCTAAAAATTGCCAGTCGCGTAGATATACCTGACTGGATTCCGCTAATGGCTGTGTTCAGTCCAGTTATCTGGCCCTGGATGCCATCAAACTTACCAGTTATTGCTTTCATTTCTCCATCTACACTATCCATTTTACCGTCAATTTTTGAAGAGATAGAGTTAATTGCGGAGGAGAGATTTGCGAACTGGACATTGGTGTTTTCTCTGGCCAAGGCCATGTCTGCTCGAATTGAAGAGGCTATTGATTCCATTTCCGCTTTATTGGCGGACAGCCTTGCTTCAAGTTCTTCTCTGCTAATCCTATCCACTTCTCGCTCCGGAGTATGCGACGTTATGAAGTGATCTTGCACCTTCTCTGAGGAATTATCAAATTCAGCATCGAAATCCGAGCCACCAATAACTTTCAGCCTCCTTAGGCTATTTGGTCTCGCGCTTTGATTCTCTTGATTTTTTGATTCTTTATCGTCACTCATAATTTATCAACAGTGAAAAATGACTCGTTTTTATGGAGCACGGTTTTTGTCGAATCGTTGGCGTGTAAGACGCCAGTCACACTATACAGCCCCTTACCAGGGAGGCGCATTTCGTTTAGAGTAATGACAACCTGTCCACTGGCACCCGTCACCATGTTGCTGTCTTTAGTATCAATGTTAACAGAAACAGATTCCTGAGTGCCGTCAGGAAGTTGAAACTCCTGCCCCTCTTTAATAAATAAATGAGCTGGTATAACAAACAGTCCGAGTTGATAGCGAGTATTTGGCTTCAAACCTACCATTCCCACCCGGAAATTTATCGAAAACTGAGTGGGGAAGTTCACGCACTCAAAATTAAGCTTTGGCTGTGTCTGGTCCTCACTATCTGAAAAAGGAGTTATAAACGATATTCTTTCTAGGTTAACTTGCATAATTCCTCCGGCCTAGCTACCCATGCTTCCTGTACGTCTGCAACACGCCGACGATCAACAAACACGTTTTCATTCACCAGGCGTCACATAGCCACCAAAGACAAACCAGGTCAAAAACGCCACTGCTACGATGAATACTATGATAGGGAAGGCAATTCCAATTCTCATAAATCCTCACTTAACGAGCAAAACAATTGCCTGGACTACAAACAGAACGCAAAGCAGCAAGGCGATCACAATCAACGCAAACCTGCTCGATTCTTTCATCTTCACCCCTCGGAGCGAATTAACCGTGCTTCCTGTACGTCTGCGGCATGCTGCCGATCACCTTGCCGAACACGAACACCCGGTTCAACTCGTCTTTCTCTATCGGGTCCCAAGCTGCATAAATCTTGTTATCCGAGATAACCAGCAGCTTGTCTTTCATCTTCTGCAGGCGCTTGACGTGAGCAGTGTCGTCGTACAGGAACGCGTATATCCCGTCGCCGTCAAAGCTCTTAACGCTGATGTCCACGAACAGCAGATCACCCGGCTCAATCGTGCCAGACATGCTATCGCCGCGGACGTTGATAATCCTGATATTCTCGGCCTTGCGCCCGTCGAACATATGGCGAGCTTCAGCTGGCGCGTACTCGACGGAATGCAAAATTTCAACGAATTCCTGATTAATGATGCCGGGGCCGGCGCTTACCGTCAGATCCAGCACGTCCAATCGGAACACATCTGAATCCCCAGTTTTCTCAAACAGGTGTTGAGGTTGCTGCCCATCCTCTCGCATAGGTCCTTGGCCGGTAGATAGCCATTCAGATCTAACCCCTAAAGCGTTAGCTATTTCAACGATCTTTGTTGAGCCTCTGGCATTTCCGCTAGCAAGGCGCCATATGGTGGGCTGAGCAACTCCCGAGGATTTTGCCAGCGCCCCCTGTGACATTCCAGCCATCGTCATGGCCTCATTTAGTCTTTCTGCAAGAGTTTCTTTTTTCATGATTTTAAATTTATACGCTTGCGTATTGCTGGTCAAAACACGTTTTGCTATTGCCAATATCAATACGCATTGCTATTATCATTCCACACCAATACTCATAGGAATTGGAATATGACGAATAAAACCATCCAGAAGGCAATTGATATCGCCGGCAGCCAAAAAAAATTAGCCGATCTGTGTGGCGTTGCTCAGCCAACAGTATGGCGATGGCTGCATGGCGGCGGTATTGAAGCCCGCTACGTAATGAAAATCGTGTCAGCAACGAATGGCAAGGTTAAGGCCGCAGAAATCAGGCCTGATCTGGCTCAGTTGCTTGGTGCGCAAGGTTCAGCCGCCTAACCAGCGGCCTTTGATTTAACACCAGAGGAAGTATCGCAAATGGAGAGTTCAACAACACGCAACAAAGTGGAGGCCAGGAGAATTGAAAGCTGGTTGCACAGCCAGATAGCTGAACTGGGAACCACGAATATCGCAAAAGTGGCCGGAGTGAATAAGTCGACGGTAAGTCGCTGGCGGGAAAGCCTGCTGCCGAACATGTCGTTGCTGCTGGCCATCCTGATTTCTAACCGAACGGGAGAGAAGGGGGACTTTGAGGCATGAGGGGTTACAGAAAAGGCGAAAGCCGTAGTGGTAGGACACTAACGGCTTTCTACGCGAATTAACTGGATCAATTCACAGGAGTAATTATGCCTAAGAGCAATAGATTTTACCAGGCAGAAACCCACAAAAATCTTACTCGTGACCGTTTTGTCCGTTCGGTGAATCCGATGGTGGCTGAAAAAATGCGCGCCATTCTGGAAGAACTGAAACGGAAGGAGGGCGGCCGTGAGTAACGTTCTTCGCATATCCGATTTTAGAGGGTCTCAGAAGCCCATGGAGAAACCTCAGCCAACAGGGCAGGGGTTGGTATTCCTGCACCGCAAAGTAAGAGAGTTGCCGTTCTACAGGACTGATAGTGAGGCCGTCCATTTGTGGGTTCACCTCATCATGGAAGTGAACGCAGCCGAAGGTATGGTCACCACTGAGTTTGGGGAATATCCGGTAGGGCGTGGCCAGGTCATCACCGGGCGCCACACGCTTTCGAAAGACACCGGCATAACCCCTGATCGGGTAAAATACCTGCTGAATAAGTTCACCAAAATGGGGATGGTCACAACCCTGGCAAACAAAAAATTCACCCTCTTAACCGTCACCAAATATGACGATTATCAGCAGTTTTTTGTGCCAACAGAATGCCAACAGAGTGCCAACGCAAACCCAGTAACCACGCTGCATGAGCTGGAGGTTGTGCCAACAGAATGCCAACAGAGTGCCACAAACAATATATTAAATAATATCTCTTCTACTGACGTAGAAGAGAGTGCATCAGCATCACAAAAAACTGAGCAAAAAAAACCGTCTCTCAGTTGTGAGCAGGTTGTTGAGGTTTACCACCAGATTCTGCCAGAAGCGCAGAGCATCAGGATCCTCACTGACAAGCGCCGTAACCTGATCCGCTCGTTCTGGCAGAAGGCCAACAAAATCACCCGTCAGTTGGATGGCCACGGATTCACCCTGGCTGACTGGGAGTCCTACCTGAGTTATATCGCCAGCAACTGCCGTTGGATGCTGGAGAATCGCCCTGACCAGCGCACCGGAAAGACATGGCGCCGTAAGTCGCTTGAGTATTTCCTGAACGTTGACGTGTACGCCAAAACTCGCGAGGGGGCCTGTGATGACCTCTGAATTCATGACCCCTCCGAACAGCATCGAGGCAGAACAAAGCGTGCTTGGTGGACTCCTGCTGGATGAAGACAGTAGCGAACGCACTCAGAAGGTTCTGTCGATACTCAAGCCAGAATCGTTTTACTCTCGCCCTCACCAGGTCATTTTTGCCGAAATGCGCCAGATGTACCGGGACCAGAAGCCGGTAGACCTGCTGACCCTGTTTGATGCCCTGGAAAGCAAGTCGCTGACTGAATCGGTAGGTGGCTTTGCATACCTGGCTGAGCTGTCAAAAAACACGCCAAGCGCAGCGAACATCGTGGCCTATGCAATGCGCGTCCGCGAGACTGCAATGGAACGCTACGGCATCGAAAAAACCACGAAGGCGATCGAGCTGCTGTATGCCCGCAACGGCATGACTGCAGAGCAGAAGTTTGACGCAATTCAGGGGTTATTCACTGAGATAAACGAGCACGTTAAAACTGGCAGAAAAACGGGGCTTCGGACTTTCTACGACGCCGTGAATGACTGGTCGAATGAATTCGACGACAGGATGAAGCCTGACGGTCGTTCCCGCGGGTTGTCGACCGGGATCCGCTCGCTTGATGAATTGCTCGGTGTTAAGCGCATAGTTCGCGGGAGCCTGTTTGTTATCGGTGCCCGGCCAAAAATGGGGAAAACCACGCTCTACACCCAGATGGGCGTCAACTGCGCCACGGTGGAAAACGAACCGGCCCTGATGTTCTCCCTTGAAATGCCTGAAGGCCAGATGGTGGAGAAAATCACAGCCCAGAAGGGTCGGATCTCGCCCAACCTGTTTTACCCCGACATGACGAAGGACGACTACGGGTATCGCGGTGACTGGAATAGCGATCTGCAAAAGGCCACCGGTGTAATGGGTGCCCTGATTGACACCAACAACCTCCTGATTGACGACACCCCGGGTATTTCGCTGGCGCATGTCATGGCTGAGTCGCGGCGCATCAAGCGCGAGCGCGGCAAGGTAGGGATGATCCTCGTCGATTACCTGACGCTGATGACCGCCGATAAGGCTGAACGAAACGACCTGGCCTATGGGCTGATCACCAAAGGCCTGAAGACCCTGGCGAAGGAACTGGATTGTGTTGTCGTTCTCCTGACTCAGCTCAACCGGGATCTGGAGAAGCGAACCAATAAGCGCCCGCTGCCGAGCGACTCCCGAGACACCGGCCAGATCGAACAGGACTGCGACTACTGGCTGGCCATCTACCGGGAAGGCGCCTACGACGAGAACGCAAACCAGAGTGACACAGAGTTGCTGCTGCGCCTGAACAGGCATGGCGAGACAGGTGTTGTCTATTGCGAACAGCGTCACGGGGCGATTTACGACTGCGACCAGGAAGCTGTCAATCAGCGCCGGCGCGAGAAAGAAGAAAAACCAACCAAGCGGGGTGGATTTTGATGAAAAAGAACTCTGGCAAACAAGCCGTTATCAACTTTATCGGTCTGCATCCGGGCTGCAACTTCCAGGATATTCGCCGCGGTACCGGGCTTGACTCTTCGGTGGTCAATTCCTCCCTTTGGCAGATGAACAAAGACGGACAGGTTAAGCGTGAAGGGGAATGTCGCAGCTTTCGTTACACCCTGGCCGACACGACAGCAGTAACCGAAAGCGCAGACACATCATTCTGCCAGCGTCCTGGCGGCGTAAACCCAATGACGAACCTGTTTAACCAGTGCCTGGCGGGAGTGAGAAAATGAACATTGAAACGGTAAACGAGCTCATCGCCTCTCTGGAGAGCGCAGGCGAGTTGTCTATCAAAGAGCGGAAGTATCTGGACCTGGCTAAGGCGTATGTGCAGCTGGCTGCGGAGAACGTGGGTCTGAAAGGTGTTGTTTCTGAAATTAACAACGAGCTTTACGGCAAGGGGTTTGAGGTTGCTGGCTGGCATCTGAATGGCGCGCTTGAACCACTTGATACGTGGTTTGAAGACAACAACTGGAATCCTGAAACCCCCGCCACCGATAGCATCTATGCCGGGATTAAGGCTGATGGGGTGGAGTGGATTGAAGGAAATGAGCCAAGCGAGTTTGGCCGTTACTGGGTTCGATATGAAGCCAATTCTGGCCCGCGGTACTGCTCGGCGCAATGGATGGAATACAACTTCTGCGCGTCCAGCGATACCAACATCCATAAAATCTGGCTGGCAGACCATTCGCGCTCAATCAACAGCCTGAAGGGTGTAACTCATTACACAAAACTTCCCGCGGCGTTAGAAGGGGGTGCATTGTGAGCGCCGAATTAACTTCTTTCTCTGGGCTACTAAGCGACCTGCGCTGGGGTGCTGATAAGCACGTTATCAACTATGAAAACGAGCACGTCTGGATGGGCCCGTGCGAAGGCGGATTTACCGACTGCTGCTATTACGGCTGTGAATGTGAGCGACACAAACCAATGCGTGAAGCGGAAGACAAGCAGCTGCGCGAGGGGGCCAAATGAGCAAGTACCGCAAAGGCGCAATTTATCTCCGCAAGATGAAGTCCAGCGACAGGTCTAACGACTTTCGTACCAGCATGCGCATGGCTCTATTCAGTGACAAAAAAGCCTGGAAACGCCCCGAAGAAGTTAAGCCAGTTGTTCTTGTTCAGCACGGTGTGAAACGTGTTGTAAGCGTGTTCATGAACATGGATGACGCCACTGGGTGTCTTATCAGCGGAGCGTTTGAAAAGCGGGCGCGTAATTCACGGCACAATCCGCGCCGGGGAATGCGTTACACCAAAGGCGATATGAAAAAGGCTTTTCGTAAATGGGCATTCAAGCACAAACAGGAGCGTGCCGCATGAGCAAACCAACTGACGAGGAAATCCTCCAGGTGCTTTCCGAGCACGGCCAGTGCATGACCTACGTGGTGGCCTACTGGCTACGCAGGAGGCACAAAAACATCAATACAGCCTATGCGCTGAGCCGCCTGAAGAAGCTCGAAGCCATCGGCACGGTGAAGCGCGTGGGAAGCTCATATAAAACTCAAATTTGCTGGGGTGCCGCATGACAACTGATATCACCGAACTGGCGCAGAGAGAGAAATTCGAAGCGTGGGCTGAAGAGCGTTGCGCTCTTCCATGGGGCTATCTAAAAAACCGACGCACTAATACTGGCTACTTCTCTAAACATGATTACACCAGCTTATGGGCCGCATGGAAAGCAGCTGGTGCTGAGCTGGTAGAGGCGCTGGAGAAGGCGCAGCACGTTGCGGCGGTTGACTGGGAGGCGGCAGCGTCTCTGAACGTTGAAAACCAGGAATTGAAGCGCCGCATCACAGAGCTGGAGTCCCGCACCGTCACCATTGAACCATTTCGCTCGTTTGTCACCGATGCTGACCTGGCAGCGCTCCACCGCTTCGCCGAATGCTGTGATGACCCTGAATCTGGTGGTCACGATTTAGAAAAAGAGCAGGTGCGGCGGCTCGAGGCAATCGGAGCATTGCAGCGTTCAGGACGAATCAGCTACATCACAGGCTTTGGTGATGTCCTGATTTCGATTACCGCTGGCATCAAGTGGGAGGCTGAGTAGATGGCACTGACCAAAAAACAGCGCGCAGAGCTGCGCATGAAGTTTGGAGGCCGCTGCGCTTACTGTGGCTGTGAGCTTGGCGATAAATTCCATGTCGATCACGTTGAGGCAGTGCGCAGGAATATCAGCAAGGGTTACGCGATGGATAAGCCTGAAAACGACACCATCGACAATATGGTGCCAGCCTGTATTCCATGCAACCTGTTCAAAATGTGCAGCACCGTTGAGGATTTTCGCAAGCGTATTGCTACCCAGGTCGACGTGACTCGCCGGGCATCGAGAAGCTACCGCACAGCGGAATCATTCGGCCTAGTTCAACCAACTAACGCGCCGGTAGTGTTCTGGTTCGAAAAATATCAGGCAGAAGGAGCCAACCAATGACCAGCAAATTAACCATAGAACAAGCCAAGCGCCTACGTAACGATTTCGAATGCTGGCAGCAGGATTGCGACCCGAAAGACGATAAAGAGCAGTACGACATGTTTGGTCGTGGGATGGCTGCAATGGACATGCTGATTGCGGGGATGTATCAGGAGCCGGTGGCGTACATCGGTAAACAGTGGACTCTGGTCTATTACACTCCGCCGATGAGTATGGGGCTAAAGATTGGCGACAAGCTCAATCGCCACGCGCAGCAGCCGGTAGTGCCGGATGCGCTGGCTGATGCATTTATCACGGCGATAGAAAAAAAGCAAGATCGGCTTCATGAAGAAGACTATCTGATGGATTCGAAAGATTGCATCGACGTAATTCGTGAAGAGGTGCAGCGTCTAAACGCCAACCGCACCACCACGCTTGCAGCTTCCCCGCAGGAGGTGAAGTGATGCCGTACTTCTTCCTGATTTTCGTCATCAGCAGCCAATCATCGAATATGCAGGTAGTCCCAATGCAGAGCATGGAGCAGTGCAAGGCAGCTATTCAGGCGATGAAAGTTGCAGATGATAGACGGTCGTGGAGCGATATATCACCCCACGTAGACAATATCCAGTGCGTGGAGGTGAAAGGTGCCTAAATCCCCAGCAGAACGCAAAGCCGCGCAGCTAATCTGTTAGTGATATATAATCCCCTTCATAACCTGAGGGGGATTTATGTTTAAAGAAAAAATGAACCTTGAAGCTGGCTACACTCTTTTGGACAACGGCACAGTCAGGAGAGGGCATCAAGCTAGCCGCATAGACCGAAGTTACATTGTCCTGGACGAGAATCAGAACAAAATTGGCACAGCCACAGTGACTGTTATCGAGCAAACCAGGCCGCCATTTAAGGAAGATGTTCATATTGTGAGAAAGGACCTTGATGGGAATGTGGTTCTGGATATGCGATATGTAGATGATTAATCATGAGTAAATTCAATATCGCATCGAAGTCGAAAGACGAACAGGACAAGGTCAACGTTGACCTCGCAGCGTCAGGCGTTGCTTACAAAGAGCGCCTTAACATGCCGGTGATAGCGGAGCAGGTAGCCAGAGAGCAGCCAGAACACCTGCGCGAGTATTTCATGGAGCGAGTGCGCTACTACCGCGAGCAGAGCATCCAGTTACCCCGTGCATCCGATTCGCGATACATCGAGATGGCCGAACAGAACGCCAAAAAATAGCGATTTTCTCGCCTATGCTCATTTTGCTTTTCTCTCCGGGAAGGGCGATAATTACCTTGTCAGCATGAGCAACTGACGACTTGATTCCGGCGCCAAGTGGGGACACATGGCGCATAAAACCTTAAAGCAATACCTGTCACCGATGGCGTCCGTCACCGGCGATTTTCTGCATTCTGCGGTTTCCGTTAAGGAGGCCGTATGACTCTTCCAGTAGACGGCATCAAACTCCATCGCGGCAACTTCGCGGCTATTGGCCAGCAGATTCAGCCATTGCTGGATGCTGGCCAGTGCTTCCGCCTGCAGGTGAAACCGTGGCGCGAGAAGCGCAGCCTGTCGCAGAACGCGCTCAGCCACATGTGGTACACGGAAATCAGCGACTACCTCATCGCCCGCGGAAAAACATTCGCCACGCCTGAGTGGGTTAAAGACGCGATGAAGCACACCTATCTCGGCTACGAAAGCAAAGACCGTGTAGACGTCGTGTCCGGCGAGGTCACCACCGTCCAATCCCTCCGCCATACGTCCGAGCTGGAAACCGGAGAGATGTACATCTTCCTGTGCAAAGTAGAAGCCTGGGCGATGAACATCGGCTGCCACCTGACTATTCCGCAGAGCTGTGAATACCAGCAGTTGCGCGATAAGCAGGAGGCATGATGTCTACTCCACTTTCCCGCGTCATCACAAACGAAATCTTCCGCGTCCCGGCGCGCCGCAAGCGCAAGGCCGTGGTTAAGCCGTCCGACATCCCGACACTGAAAGACTATACCGCCCGTCTGGTCGATAAGAAGTGGCTGTGCCTGAGAGCAAGGAGGCTACATGCTTAAACGTGCTCAGCGCCGGTGCAAAATCTGTCGGGCAAAATTCACCCCAGCATTCGAAAACCATCGTTGGTGTTGCCCTGAGCATGGCGCTGCATTTGCCATGCAGGAACTGGAAAAGAAGCGCGATAAGCAGGCCCAGGCGAAAGCGAAGAAAGAGCGCGCAGCCTGGAGAAAGCGCAAAGCCGCGGTGAAACCTCTCCGGCACTGGGAAGATATGACCCAGCGTGTCGTTAACGACTATATCCGCGAGCGTGACCACGACCTGCCGTGCATCAGCTGCGGCACGTTCGAAACGGTTCAGTGGGAAGCCGGTCATTACCGTTCCCGCGGTAAAGCATCACACCTGCGCTACAACGAGGACAACATTCACAAGCAGTGTCATCACTGCAACGTGCAGATGTCAGGTAACCAGCAGCAGTACCGCATCGGCCTGGTAGAGAAAATCGGCGCTGAGCGCGTAGAGGCGCTCGAAAACAACAACACCCCTCACCGATACACCATCGAAGAACTGGAAGGCATCAGGCGCCATTACAGCGCGCTACGCCGTGCGCTCATAAAACAACGGGAGGCTGCATGAACCATCTCGCCATAGAGCGCATCCGCGACCGGTGGCAAAAGCTCCGCCTCTTGCGTAGCCGCGGCACCGTACTGGTTGACTACCGCATACTGAGAAATTTCGTTCGCATCTATCAGACCCTGGGAGAGACAGCATGAAACTGGAATTAACCAACGAACAGCACCAGTGGATAGATCAGTGGCTCCAGCTTTGGGGCGCATGGTGCCAGACAGGAAAGATAGACAAGGTGATGATAAATATGATTGCCAAGTTCATGGCCACAGTTGAACCGCAAGTATCCTCAAGGCCTGTATGCAGCGATGATGATGGGATGCTGATTGACGCTGTAATCCGGCATTACCTGAAAAATGTAGATGAGAATGCATGGAAGGTAATTTTTGCCTATTACGTCTGCAACTCAAGTGAGATAAGGATCGCCTCATGGCAGCACGCAGTGAGCAAGCCTCGCCTGATGAAAACCCGCGCCGGAAACCAGTATAAGCACCCGAGCATTTCAACCATCCGTCGGGAAGTTAAGCAGATTATCAACGCGGCGCTCTTCTGCCTGTACCAGCCGCTGCAAAATGCGTTTAACGATCGCGAAAGTGTGAGGAAAATTGCAAAAAATAGTCATATCGTGCTTGCATTTTAATGAGCAAATGAGCAATATATTTAGTGTAGGTTGCCGTATTTGCGTTTGACCTATCAGAACACCAAGCCTCGCCATCGTGCGGGGCTTTTTGCTTTCTGCAATCCGGTCAGGGCTCTTGAGTGAATTCGTGCCGCACTACACGTTGAAGCTCATACGCGAGAGTCCTGAACCAGAATGCTGATTTAGCTCAGCGGCGCCAGATAATGGCTTTCCCTCCCGCAAGAAAATAGATAACACAGCGCACCGCAATGCGCTTTTAACCACGTCGAATCCTAACCCTTTGAAATGAGCCTTTGAGGAAGTCAGCTAGTGCTGGCGAGCCTCGACGGGCTGATTTCCATTGCGGCAAAGGTTCATTTCAAAGTAAGGAAAACGCATGAGCGAAAGAAAGTATCCATCTCAGGATACCGTCAGAAAGTATTTCATTTATGAAAACGGAATCCTCATTCGGAAAGAGAGGTCGGAAATTGAGTTCTCCACCTCAGGCCTATGTGAAAGATGGAATGCTTTGTATGCAGGGGCGCACGCAGGAAGTCTGAGCACCAATGGATATATTTATATAAAGCTTAATGGCCTAAGGTTTATGGCCCATAGGCTTGTCTGGATATACCACTTCGGAGATATACCGACAGGAATGGAGCTTGATCACATCAACCATCAAAGGGACGATAACAGATTAGAAAATCTTCGAGTGGTTACCAGGAAGCAAAACTGTCGGAATCTATCTTTACCTAAGAAAAACACTTCTGGGGTTGTAGGTGTTACATTTGATAACTCTTTGAAAAAGTGGAAGTCACAAATAAACATAGATGGGAAAAACATGAATCTTGGAAGTTTTTCCACCTTTGAAAAGGCCGTGACAGCAAGAAAATCTGCCGAGAATTTTTACGGCTTCCATGAAAACCATGGTCGTTAATACACGGCCACCATATTCCCTGCCTTGGGACCCTTACGGCTACCGCGCCGTCATTTTTACCCTTGGTATTCCTTCCCGCCTTGAGCGGGTTTTTTATTATCAGGTCCCGCAGGAATCATCATCGACATGCTTCGTTGTTAAATCCAGCCTGACGGGCCTGACCCTTTTCAAACACAGCGCCATCCGTCTATAGCGGAGGTGAGGCCTATGAAAATGCCCTACAAACAAGATTTCATCGCCGCTCTGCTGGCAGCTAAGGAGCAGGGCATCGGCGCAATGCTGGCGTTCATCATGGCGTACCTTCGTGGACGCTATAACGGCGGCGCTATGGCAAAGACCCTTATTGACGCGCTTATGTGCGCGATGATTGCCTGGTTCGTTCGTGACCTGCTCGACTTTACCGGATTGAGCAGCAATCTCGCTTACATCGCCAGCGTGTTCATCGGCTACATCGGTACAGACTCGATCGGCAACCTGATTAAGAAGTTCGCCGCCAGAAAAGCAGGGGTAGATGATGCAGGAACTCAATAAGCAGCGTAAAGCGTTTCTGGATATGCTCGCCTGGTCTGAAGGTACCGATAAGGCCGGTCAGCCGACAAAGAACCGCGGCTATGACGTGATTGTTGGTGGTTCGTTGTTCAGCAATTACGCCGATCACCCCCGCAAACTAGTCACGTTAAACCCCAAACTAAAATCTACGGCTGCCGGGCGGTATCAACTCCTGGCCAGATGGTGGGATGCGTACCGGAAACAGCTTGGATTGAAAGACTTCTCCCCAACTTCCCAGGACCAGGTCGCTCTTCAGCAGATTAAAGAGCGTGGCGCGCTCCCGCTCATTGATAGCGGGCAGATTCGTCAGGCTATCGATCGCTGCAGCAATATCTGGGCGTCATTACCCGGCGCCGGCTATGGCCAGTTTGAACATAAGGCCGAAAACCTCATTGCAAAATTTAAAGAGGCTGGCGGTACGGTAAACGAGCCAAAGTCATGAGCCGATTAACTGCACTCATCATTGCTGTTGTCGCCTGCATCATCGTGTCGCTTGGCTGGGCACTTAACCACTATTACGACAACGCCACTAAGTTCAAAGAGCAGCGGGATAAGGCCACTGAAGCGCTTAGCCTGGCCAACGCTACCATCACCGACATGCAGACCCGCCAGCGTGACGTCGCTGCGCTGGATGCCAAATACACGAAGGAATTAGCCGATGCAAAAGCTGAAAATGATGCTTTGCAGCGCAAGCTTGATAATGGTGGTCGGGTGCTCGTCAAAGGCAAGTGTCCAGTGTCAGCCGCAACCCAAACCGCCGGCGCCGCCAGCATGGGCGATGATGCCACCGTCGAACTCTCTTCAGTTGCTGGACGAAACGTTCTCGGTATCCGGTCCGGAATCCTCAGTGACCAAACAGCCCTGAGAACTCTGCAGGACTACATCCGCACTCAGTGCCTGAGGTGACGATGCTCGTAATTTGTATTTTCCTGTGATGTGCCAGTTTGACTAAAGCACCAGCTCAGCGTGCTGCTTTACGATTATTCAGTTTCTCGCTTTGAGGCAACCATCGCAGGTAAAGTAAAAGAGTAAGTCAAGAATACCTCTGTAAACTTCAACAGCTGATCAACTTCTTCTTTTGTGAATTCCTCATCAGAGTGAACTGCTCCATTTGTATCAATCCTAACGATATGCGCCCAATCTGCCATTTCTTGGGTAATCAAACCTGTTGCTCGCAATGCGGATATACGGCGTACAAGTTTGTCTTCTTCGCCAAGGTGAAGCGATTTTGTCGCAATATCAATAACTTTTCTGCAGTTCATTGCGCTTGTTTCATATCTGCCACGGGTGAAATCTTCTTTCGCTTCAATAAAAAATTTAGCAGCGCGAGGAGGGGTACTAATAGGAGCATCCACTTGCTCAGCTTGAGGATATGTACAATTGACACGCATATTTCTGTAGTTATTAACTATAACCGGAAAGGCTGAATTACTAGCTACGTGATTGGGTCCACCAGTAAGGTCCGTTTCGACCTCGGCGACCAACAATCGTAAGCAAGATTGGCACTGGAAAACTACAGAATACCACCTTTGTGCCAGAGGTGTTTGCTGAACAAACTTCATAACAGCGTTATCTTTTTTGCAGTGTGGGCACGTTGTATCGATTGATAACATTGCCATTTATTCAATCCCTTCAGTGAGCAAATTATAATTATGGCACTCGCCGACAAACACGTTATTTTCGGTCGCGAGGGCCGAATCGTCCAACTCCATAATATCGCTCTTAAAATACATTTCAACTAGAGGAAGCTATGAGCAAACCCGACTGGGAGGCCATCGAGACGGCGTACCGGGCCGGGGTGATGTCTCTCCGAGAAATTGCATCGCAGCACGGTATCAGCGAAGGCGCTATCCGTAAGCGTGCCAAGCGTGATGACTGGTCTCGTGACCTCGCCGCAAAGGTGAAGGAACGCGCTGACGATCTGGTACGCAAGGCAGAGGTACGCAAACAGGTACGCAGTGAAGTTACTTTTAACGAACGCGTACTCATTGAGTCGACGGCAGAGGTAATAGCCAACGTCCGCATGGAGCATCGCGGCGACATCAAGCGAGCCAGGCAGATAACGAATGCCCTGTTTGATGAACTTGGGGCAGAGTGCGCAGACGTGGCCGCACTGGAGACGCTCGGAGAGTTGATGTTCAATCCTGACGATAAGGGACAGGATAAGCTCAACGAGATTTACCACAAGGTCATCAGCATGCCGGAGCGCGTTAAATCGGTTAAGGCGCTGAGCGATGCGCTGAAGAACCTGATCGGACTTGAGCGCCAGGCCTATGATATTGACGGTCCGGAAGGCGATAATTCTGTTAAGCAACTTTCTGACCTTATGGATTCACTGTCTCAGGGGGCGTAATGAAACCTGAGCACCTCAAGCTGCTGTCCGACAAAGACTGGCGGCTGAATAATCTCTACTGGATCACCGACAAAGAGGGAAAGCCAACGCGGTTCAGGATGACGCCTGAGCAACGGGAATACTTTGAGGGGATCCACACCCGCAACATCATCCTGAAAGCTCGGCAACTCGGCTTCACAACTGAGGTGTGCATCATCCAGCTCGACGCGGCCCTGTTCGAGTCGGCGAAGTGCGCGCTGATTGCCCATACGCTGAATGACGCAAAGCGCCTGTTCCGCGAAAAGGTGAAGTACGCATACGACAAGCTGCCGGCTGAGATAAAGGCGGCCAATCCGGCGAGCAACGACTCAGCCGGTGAGCTCGTTTTTAAGAAGGGCGGCTCACTCTACGTCAGCACGTCATTTCGTGGCGGCACGTTGCGTTACCTGCACGTTTCTGAGTTCGGGAAGATATGCGCCAAGTATCCGGATAAAGCCCGTGAGATCGTCACTGGTGCTTTTGAGGCGGTATCGACTGGATGCTTCGCTACTATCGAGAGCACGGCGGAAGGTCGGGCGGGTTACTTCTTCGATTACTGCCAGACGGCAGAGAAAGCGCTGCTGCAGGGTAAGCCGTTGTCCGCGCTGGACTGGAAGTTTTTCTTCTTCTCCTGGTGGAAGAATCCGCAGTACGCAATCGACCCGGTAGAGCCGCTACCTCAGCGCTTAGTTGAATACTTCGCTGAGATGGAGGCGAAGCACGGCGTTATCGTCAACGAGCGCCAAAAGGCATGGTATTACGCCAAAGAGAAAACACTCGGCGACGACATGAAGCGCGAGTACCCGACCATCCCGGCGGAGGCATTCCAGCAGTCGGTCGAGGGTGCTTACTACGCCAAACAATTCCGCTGGCTTTACACCAATAAGCGGATCGGCCAAATCCCGGATAACTCACACCTGCCAGTTCATACGTTCTGGGATATCGGCGTGGGCGACTCCACGGCTATCTGGTTCGTTCGTGAGGTTGGTAACGAGTTCCACATCATCGATTACTACGAAAACTCCGGTGAAGGACTGAGGCACTACATGAAGGTGCTGAAAGACCGAGGCTATGAGTATGGCGAACACTGGGGCCCGCACGACATTGAGAACCGTGAATTCGGCGCTGATGCCAAATCGCGCAAAGAACTTGCGCAGGAAGGCTATGAAATCGACGGACAGGTTTACTCGATGACCTTCAATGTTGTGCCGAAAACTGGTGTCGATACTGGCATTGAGTCGGTGCGTGAAATCCTCCCGTCCTGTGTATTCGATGAGGAGAAGTGTGCCGAGGGAATATCTCACCTCGAGGGCTACCGCAAGGAGTGGGACGACAAGCGCGGCTGCTGGAAAGATAAACCGCTTCATGACTTCACATCACACGGTGCTGACAGCTTCCGCTACTTTGCTGTAGCGAAGAACAACCACAAACAGGTCGGCGCAGTATTCTTCTAAGGAGCTCATCAGTGAGTGAATTAAGCACCGGGGAGCAGTTCCTCGTTAATGCCCTTGCTGATGCTATCGGGCGGCAGCGCATGCTGTACGCGGGCCAGCCGGGAAACACCAAACGCACGAAGTTGTGGGATGAGTTCGGCTATCCGAACAGTCTCGAGTTCGACCGATACTACCGGGCCTATGAGCGCAACGCGGTGGCGTTTGCCGCAGTCCATAAGCTTCTTGATTCGTGCTGGGTTGATAATCCGACGATCATTGATGGAGATGGTGCGAAGGAGTCGACTAAGACTACGCCTTGGGAAAAAGCAGTTACAAAGCTGCTGAAGAAGCACTGGCCGAAAATTAAGGATGCGGATCGCCGTAATCTGGTTGGCCGGTACTCGGCATTGCTCATTCAGTTTAGGGACGGAAGAGAGTGGAGTGAGGCGGTAGAAAGGTCAGTTGTGGCGCGACTGAAAGACAAGGCCATTGTTAAGCTGATTCCCGCGTGGGAATCGCAGATAAAGCCAGGCAACTTCGATACCGACACGCTTTCGGAAACGTACGGCCAGCCAGTTTCGTACAACTTCAACGAGCAGCCAGTTGGTGATGATGGTACGTACGGTCCGGTGCGAGGCGTCACCGTACACCCCGAGCGAATCATCATTCTCTGCGAAGGCTCGGAAGACGAAAATATGCTGTCTGGCGTGCCTTTCCTGCGCGCGGGCTACAACAAATTGCTCGACCTTGAAAAAGTCTCGGGCGGCAGCGCAGAAGGGTTCCTGAAGAATGCCAGTCGTCAGCTCGGGATTGCGTTCGACAAAGAAACCAGCATTGCAAATCTGACAAAGGCAGCGACAGATGCTGGCTACAAAGACCTTGGTGAAGCGCTTAACGACAAGGTCACCAAGATGAACCGTGGTACTGATGCTGCCCTGGTAATGCAGGCCGGCACGCCGTCGGTTCTCTCCGTTGCGGCAGCAGATCCGTCTCCTACCTGGACAGTGGCAGCCAACGAGTTTGCATCTTCGATTCAATGTCCGTTCACCATCCTGTTTGGACAGCAGACGGGGCGCCTTGCCTCCGATGAGGATAAAACAGACTGGGCTAAGCGCTGTAACGGCCGCCGCTGGGGATTCCAGTCGACGATTGTAGAGAGCGTTCTTGAACGCTTCTGGACGGTTGGTGTCATTGACCCGCCTTCATCCGGTGAGGTCACGCTGGCATGGTCTGATCTGCTCGCGCCGAGCGAAAAAGAGAAGATTGCCAACATGCAGGCAATGGCTGTCGTGGCGAAAGATACCCAGCAGGCATACGGCACACCGGCGGTCGATGAAAACGAAATCCGCGCAGTTGGCGAGCTCGAGCCTCGCAAAGTCGTGCAGCCACCTAACCCAGATGTAAAGCAAACCGATAAGGATCCGCTGACAGATGATGATGACAGCGCAAACCAGAATCGGGACGCCAATCGTACCGCGCAATAAAGCTGACCCTACGCAGTCCTCGCGGCAGGTCAGCAGGATGTTCAATGATATCGAAGACCGGTATCTGAACATCAAGCGCAGGCTTAAGGCGCTGTTTGATTCACGCCTGACAGGACAGCAGCGAGAGGCGAATGCACAGCAGTCCTGGATGATGTGCAACAACGAGCGCGCAGAGCCTTCGCTGTATCAGGTCAATGCCGGTAAGTTCATCTATGACATGACAGCTGCTGAACTGGCCGACCTGCTGCAGGTTGTGCAGTCGATTCTGGATGATGAGCTTCTCGATGGCGGCAGCCAAAATCTATGGGCGATGGACTACGTCATTGCGGAGTATGACCGCGGCACGCTAAACGCCTTCACCAACCTTTCGGTGCAGTCGCAGGTATATGCCAGCCAAACAACGCTACAGCAGCTTTTGAACAGCCCCGGTTATCTGAACCAGATAGCGGCGGCCAGGCTTACAACGTTCAGCGACTGGAAGGTCATCAGCGATACCGCCCGCGGCGATCTGAGCAACATTATTACCGATGCGGTTGCGCGAGGAGTGACCCCCAGCGAGACGGCCAGTGTTATTAGCAAGCGTCTCGATGTTTCGATGTCGAAGGCTAAGGCCATCGCTCAGACTGAGCAGGTAGGCGCGCTGCGCCAGGCACAATGGAATGAAACCGACTGGGCTGCTGACCGTCTGGGGCTGAATACCGGCCTGCTGTGGCTGTCAGCGCTCAAGCCGACGACGCGCACCTGGCACGCCAGCCGTCACGGAAAGGTCTACACCACCGAAGAGGTGCGGGACTTCTACGCTGAGAGCGGCAACCGGTACAACTGTTACTGCAGCCAGATTCCGGTGCTGCTCAACGACGACGGCAGCATTTTAAATGAAGGGCTGGCGGACAAGCTGAAAAAAGAGCGTCAGCAGTGGAAATTGGCAGAAGCGGCGTGATACAAAAAGGTTTTGCGGAGGAGTTATGGCAAAACCAGAAGAGCCGTATCGTAAGTTGATTGTAGAGAGCTTTTACCCAGCCAGCATGTCAGGCAAGAAGGGGAAAGTTCATATCAGGCCGATTCCAGGTCAATGGGCTAGCACCTCACTTGCTGTTGAATGTTCTAAAAAGTTGTCAGATGTGAAGGTTTACCCAATTGGCAGCCAATTTGAAATTACCGCCAAGCTTACCGATAGGGAAGATGGTGGCGAGTACATTTACAGCTCATTCCGATGGGAATTTAAACACATCAAATAGGTCGCTCAGGCGGCCTTTTTAATGCCTTAACTTCATCAACGAGGACCCAGCATGAAACGCAACCGCGTTAACGTGCTGACCGTCGTCAACTCCGCTTCAAACATCACCACTGAAACCATCGACGGCAAGCCACATATCGTGGTTCGCGGCATCACGCCTGTCGTGGACGATATCGTGATGAACCGGAAGTTGTACCCGGCAGCAGAAATTGAAAAGGCCTACAACACGCTGGAGCGTAACCCGATGCCGCTGGGCCACCCGAAAGTGGACGGCAAGCATGTGTCTGCACGTGATGTCCGGGCGGTGAACGAGTACCACGTCGGCGCCTGGTTGCAGAACGTCAGCCACAAAGACGGAAGAGTGACGGGAGACATGTACGTCAACCGCCAGTACGCCGAATCCAGCGATAAGGGCAAGCGCCTAATTAACCGCCTGGATGAGATGCTGGCCGGTACCAACTCCGACCCGATCCACATCTCCACCGGCCTGCTGTATTCCGGTATCGCCGCCAACGGCGAGTCGAAGGGCAAAAAGTACAACGAGATTGCCACCAACATGATGTTTGACCATGTGGCTGTGCTGCTCGATGAACCCGGCGCCGGAACGCCTGAAGAAGGGGTCGGCATTTTCGTAAATGCTGAAGGCGATGAGCTTGAAATTGAAGTAGTGAACCTCGCTGATGCTGACGTTCCAGACCCGCAAGATGCCTCAATCAAAACATTTTTCAACCAGCTAAAGGCGTTTTTCAGCGCCAACAGCGATTCAACCCAGAAGGAAACAGACCCGATGAAAGAGCTCATCGTTAATGCGCTGAAGGCCAAAGGTAAATCGGTTGACGGTAAAACCGATGCCGAGCTGATGGACGCGTACAACCAGATGCTGGCAGAAAACGCCGACAGCAAAGAAGAAACGCCGGAAGAAAAGGCCGCTCGTGAAAAGAAAGAGGCTGACGATAAGAAAGCCAAAGAACAAGCCAGCAACAGCGAAGAGATGCCAGCGTGGGCAAAGGTCCTTACTGAGCAGGTCACCGCACTTAACAGCCAGATCAACGCCAACTCTGACAAAGAGAAAGGTGAAAAGCGCGCAGCTGTAAAGCTGGCGATGAACATGAGCGATGAAGAAGTCGCAGATCTGGACGGTAAGGCGCTCGACGCCATGTATGCCAAGTGCCAGACATCTTTCGGCCTGAACGGAGCATTCCGCCAGGCAACCAACACCCAATCAGTCAGCGAAATGCCGGAGTAAAAAATGGCTAAAGACGGAAAGCATATTATCCACGCCGGCGGCGTGTTCCCTAATCCGCTACTTAACCGTGAAGGCGGGGCAGCTGCATCGACTCTGCCTGGTACTGTTGGATTCTTCAGTACTGCTGACAAGTTCACGGCCTCTGTGGCCGGGGCAGAATCCGCCATCAAGTATGTGGCAAACAAAGACTACCTGCGCTGCCTGAGTGTTGATGACGCAATCCCAGCCAATGAATTGGTTGTTGGTATTCATCCGCTACCTGGCATGTTCCTAAACGTGCGAGCAGCAGCGGGCACCTACACCAAAGGCCAGCCGGTTGCAGTAGCCAACGGTCAGATCACTGCGGTTGCAGACGATGCCGCCGTATTCGCCTATGTCGAAGAAGATAAAGCAGTCACTGCGGTGGCGGGCGATCTGATTCGCGTTGTGTTCAAATAAGGAGCACTGAATGTTTGTATTCTCCAAGTCTATCGGCGAGAAGACCGGTAACCTCGCGGTAAACCAGGCGCAATGGCGCGCTCTCGAAGTTGAGCGAAACGCCAGTGCTCAGGCAGCAGCTGATTTTCTGGCGCGCACTCAGTTCCGTGGTGATGCAGAAAACGCCCCTTATCTCGACGCGGTGAACGCAGTTGACGATATCCGCCGCCTGTATCGCGCTTTCGACACAACTGTGCTTCAGCAGTTCGAGCCGAAAACCGAATTCACTCTACTGAACGATCTGATGCCGCTGTCTCGCTCCGTCCGTATTGAGCAGTCTCGTTATGACTACGCCCGCACTGGTGGACGTGGCTGGGCGCATACTTCCATGTCCGGTCAGGTCGGTGCGGCGCTGGATGCTCGCAGCTATTCCTTCGACGGCACCATGGTACCTATTCACGACTCGGGCTTTAAGTTCGAATGGCGTGATCCAATCTTCAACAGCCCGCAGGCATTGCAGTCGCAGTCGGATGCGCAGCGTGGTTCCGTTGAAGACGTTCAGCGTCGTTACGTTGACTACATTTTCAACGGCTTCCGTGACAAGGCTGGCAACTTCGCTGTGTTCGACGGCCTGACCTGGAAAGGGTTGCGTGACGATGAGCGTGTAGCGCAGATCGACCTTGGCGCCTCCGGCCTTAACATCGACTTCACCTCTGGCACAGCAACATCACAGGCTATCCGCGCTGGCGCAATCGCACTACGTGATCAGATGCGTCGCGTGAACAACCAGTATGCAGAGCAGACCTGGTACGTATCCGGTGAAATCATCTCCAACCTGGAGCGCTATTTCTCCGACAACTTCCAGTCCGGCACGATCATGGATGAAATCCTGAAACTGACCGGTGTAGCGGCGATTAAAGAAGACAGCCAGCTTTCAGGTAACGAAATTGTCATCGTTCCGCTGTCTGCTGGCGTCATTGCTCCAATCGTTGGCCAGGCTATCGGTACCGTTGCTTCCCCGCGTCCGGAATACAACAGCGACTACATCTGGCGCACCTGGGGTGCAATGGGGTTGATGGTTAAGCAGGACATCAACAATAAATACTCCGTAATTCACGCATCAAGCTAAGGATAAATCATGGCAATGGTAGAAATCGTGGCAAGCAACCTGCACGCCGGTGCCAGCCTCCGCAAACTGGAGGTTGGTTCGGTGGTGGATGTAGACGACGCAACGGCGGAGCGTTGGATCAGCACTGGCAAAGCAAAGGAGACCGACAAGAAGAAAGGCGAGAAGCTTTCCTTCGAAGTGGCTACTCCGTCCGCGCCTGTAGCAGAACTGACTGCCCTGCAAAAGCAACTCGCCGACACGCTGGAGCAGAACCAACAGCTAATCGCCGATGGTGAAGCGAAAGACAAGGCTCACGCCGACGCGCTGGCAGCAGAAACAAAACGCGCTGACGAAGCTGAAGCGGCACTGGCAGAAGCAACCAAGAAGGCGAAATAACCATGGCTGACCCAATCACAGCGGCAGACGTGCAGGCGTTCCTCGGTGAATTGGGTTATTCAATTCCCGGCGCGCTGCTGGATCCTATTCTCTGCGTGGTTAACAAGATTATCCCGTGCCTCGATGGTGCGGGATACGACGAATGCACGGCGAAACTTATCCTGATGTATGCCGCTGCGCTCATGGCGACGTCATCCGGCGCCCGCCGCATCAAATCGCAGGGCGCTCCGTCCGGCGCGTCCCGCTCGTTCGACTACGGTGACGACGGCATTACCTGGCTGCGTGACTCGCTGGCGAAACTGGATACCAGTGGCTGCACCAGTGAACTCCCGATCAGCGCCGGTAACAGTGTGGGGCTGTTTTTGGTGGTCGGGGGCTGCTAATGGCGTGGGTTTCAGTTCAGCAACGACTTCCGCGTTCGTTTACCCGAGTGTGGGTGATGACCGATACCGGCCAGCAAACGACGGCGTACGTAAAAAGCGGCGGTGAGTGGTTCATCAACTGCGACCGCATACGCGCCACAGGCGCTGTTGTGCTGCGATGGAGGGAGTAGGGTATGTCAGATAAAACGAGAGGCGGCGTAATCGATGAAGATGCCATCTATGGCGATGCTGTAGATGGGCCGGAAACAATTCACGTTAACGCCATTCATTACGATATCGATATCAGCGTGGCGCATCTCCTTGCTGAGCGGCGTAAATCCGAACGGAGGGATTAGCGTTGAGTTCGACAGCTTCATGGTCATATAACAAGCCATGCACCCTCTGGAAAAGGATTCGAGATGCCGATGGTGGTGATACTGATGGTGGGGGCCAGCCTTATGGTTTCCAGCCACCAATAAATATCATGTGTGACTACATTGGCGGTCTTTCGTCAAAGCTCAGCGAATTGGGGCAGGGGATTGTAGTTAAAAATACCTTCTTCACTGCTTACGCTGATGCAGAGAAGGGTGATTACATCCTCATCGGAACCAGCGCGGATGCCAACCCCTACAACACCAAAGCGGACGAAATAAGGGCCTTCACTCAGTGGAACGATACCCTTGATGGCGTTGAAGATGACTGGGCCATTATTACGGGAGTCTGATTATGGGCGCTAAAGTTCGTGGCATCCGCCAGGCTAAGGTCAACCTCGACCGCATCATTAAAGACGTGCAGGGGCGTAAGGTTGTGCGAGCGCTGCAGTCGGCAATGCTCATCGGTAGCGCGCAGGCGGCGCTTTATACCCCTATCGACACGTCGACGCTCATCAATAGCCAGTTCCGGGAAATCACTGCAAACGGCGTGCGGGTGACCGGGCGCGTTGTCTATACGGCTAACTATGCGGTGTTTGTTCACGACCCAGAAGTGAAGCAGACCTTCAGGCGCGCATCAGCGCAGAAAGAGTTCTTAACGAAGGGCTTCGAGGATACCCGCAGCCAGATTGATGCGGCGGTTAAAAAGGAGCTTTCGCTATGACACCTGCGATGTATATGCGCCTGAAGGACCTGTTTGTGTCTGAAGGGCTCACCGCTGGGTTTAAGGTGCAATGGCGGCAATGGCGCGATACCGGGAAAGACGCCGACCAGTTCATCGTGTTCCGGCCGTCCGGCGGTACCAGTATCGAGTACGACCGCGGCGGCGACTGGTATGTGATGGTCGATGTTGTTTCCTCCAAAGCGAATCCCGATGCTGCAGACGCCGCGGTAAACGCCATTGTCGAGTACATCAGCGCGCAATCCGGCGCCGATGATTGCGTAGGCGCGCTGCGGCTTGTCGGCAATGTTCCGGCAGCAATTCCCACTGAAGAGGGCCGGTTAGTAACCCGGCTGCTCGTCTCCTGCACATACGGGGAGTAAGTATGATTTATCCCTTTGATGCCTCCTATGCTCAGGAAGTGCTGAGAAAACATTATCAGTATGCGGATGTCCTCGCTAATCCCCGCGAAAGTCTTGCTGCAAAGACGGCTGGGCTCATTGCTCACGACGGACACCTCTCGAAATGGGATGGCGATAAAAGCACGTCAGAAATTCGCCGGGAGTTGTCGAGAAACATCGAAGATATTGAAACCAGGGCGGCATAAACCGCCAGAATCACCCATCAGGCTGCCAGCAGGCGGCCTTTTTTATTTGAGAGGTACACATGCAAGGCTGTGCTAATGATACCGGCAAGCTGATTGGTAAGGTGGCTGTGCTACGCATGGCTATGGGCTGCGCTGATACCGTTCCGGCCCTTTCCGAATGGAAACGCTTGGGCGCGCTAACCACCAAGGGCTTCGACTACTCCATGAATACCGTCACCTCCGAGGCTGACGATACGAAAGGTCTGGTTGAGAACCTGGTCAACAACATGGACTTCACCATCTCCGGTGAAGGGGAATTCCGTAAGCAGGATAAAACGACTGAAATCGGCGCCATTGCTATCTCGAAATATATTTTCGATGAAGTTCAGGCCGGTCGTCAGCCGACGCTGTGGGTACGCTTTGACTTCACTGGTGAAGACGCTGGCACTTATATCATGGGTTATTTCAACACAACCTCATGGTCTGGTGATTTCGGCACCTCTGATATTTCCACCTTCTCCGGTGAGTGGAAAGTCTACGACGCTGACACTGTCGTGTTTGAAGTAGCCGGCCCGGCGCTGGCATTCACCACAAACCTGCCGACGACCAAGAGCGTGACGGCCGGATCGGCGCTGAATATGTCGGTAGTGGTTGAGGGTGGTACAGCGCCTTACACCTACGTCTGGAAGAAAGACGGCTCTGTCGTCAGCGGGCAAACAACGGCGACCTTCAACAAAGCGAGCTCCGTATCTGGTGATGCCGGGATTTACACCTGTGAGGTAACCGATTCTGCATCAACGCCTGTGAAAATCACGTCCGTTGCGTGCACGGTCACGATCAGCTAACCACGTCGTGAATAGTACAAAGGGCGCGCCGGCGCCCTTGATACTGTTTATGGAGCGACTATGACCCCCATTAAAGAATTAGGCGAATGCGTTATTGGATTCGGTGACCGGGAATTCTTTTTCCGGCCGTCGTTTCGCAACATGGCGCGCATCGGCGAGCCTGCTGAAATCGTTCAGGCGTTTTATGACCTGTGCAATGACGAGGCGACACCATTCGCACAGCGCGCGGCTGAGGCCTATATCCGCGACGAGTACAGCCGCCTACCTGATTGTGTGCTGCGATACATCCAGAGCGGATTCCTGTCACGCAAAGCAATCATGGCCGCGCATACGGTACTGACAGCATGTTGCGACGACGATATCGGCGATCTGGTTGGCTGGATGAAGCCAGCTAAATCACGGAAGCGCGGCTTTGTCTGGCGACCGGGCAGCCTGCCGCCGGAGAATATGGTCATCATCGCGCAAAACCTGATGATGCACGGCATCATCGGCAAAGCGAAGGTGCGCAAGCTGCAGCGTTACGAAACGAACGAGACAACCGGAGAATTCCGCGCAGCCGACTACATCATGGCGGCCCGCAACCATTTCGGCATAAGCCGGGAAGAGGCCGAGAATCTCACGATGACAGAGTTCGCCATGATGATTAACGCCAAATACCCGAACCAGAAAGGCTTCACCAGGGAAGAGTACGATACGGTCATGGACGAAGATGATCGCCGGTGGCAGGCGATGATGCAGCAGGAACAAGCCAGCAAAACCAAATAAACCATCCTCGACACAGCCCGGGGCTTTTTTATACCTGCAGTAAAACGCGCACTCGCGTGCGTCTTCCAAAAGAGCTTTCCGTAGTGTGAGTCTGAGACAGGGCGGTGGATTTCATCGTTCCGCTCTTTGCCGCCCATGTCTACGCGAGCAGGCTCACACCACAGAAAGGTAAATACGATGAAATATCCAACCGTATCAGTAAACGGCGTTTCCGTTCGTGTTGACGACGAGGGACGTTACAACCTTAACGATCTTCATGCGGCGGCCGTAGCAAATGGAGAAGCAACGGAATCGCAGAGACCGAGTAACTTTTTAAGAAGTGCGCAAGTTAAGCGGTTTGTTTCAGCACTTAAAGCCAAAGCTCAAAAAAGAGTTTTGGAAGAAATTCAACCACTTAAAGTAATTAAAGGCGGTTCGGAATCAGGTGCGTGGGGTGTCGAACTGCTCGCCATTCGCTACGCTGCATGGATTAAGCCGGAGTTCGAAATTGAAGTGTATGAGGTATTTCGAACGGTTATCCGCATGGGGATCGGCGCCATGTCCCGCCTGAACAAAATCGACCATATCATCAACACTGAAACCAAAGCGATTAGCCAGTGTGCTAGCCAGATGGCTAAATGGGGAGTCGGCGGACGTAAGCAATTGCTCCATGCTGCGCGCGATCGTGCTGCCGATGAAGTGCAGTTGTATTTGCCAGGTATCGCATAAATTTGGAATAGCCCACTCAGGTGGGCTTTCATCTGGAGATGATCATGTACCTTCACATCACTTTAAACTCTGGCAGAACAATGCACGGCGGTATGACTCAGTCCACTATCGAGGTTGTAGAAGCTTCCTACGGAGTAAGGTCTGGTCGCTATGAAGGCGAACAACCAGCGATATCATGGCGGACGCCACACTGGAAACCATCGCATCATAGCGAGATAGAAGGCTTTCTCTTCCTTGACGAATCAGACGTTGCGGTCCTTGTGTCGAATGACGGCAAGGTGCTTCATGAGTGGCACGGAGCAAAACGCCATGAGCATGAAAGAGAGAGTAAATAGCCTAAGTCAAAGAGACCAATCAGGCGCTCTTTTGCTTTATGGCCGAGTCTGATATCAGCTAAAATCGACCACAACCAACTCCGTGAAGGGATGCATAATGACAAACCTCCCCTATGAATACTTCCTTAGCGCCGATGATGACCTCGTCGACTTTCTTGAAAAGCAAGGCGAGGAATGCATAAAAGAAATTGAGCAATCAAATGCAATAAATAAAGAGAACGGGTATAAGTTGCTCGGCATCCTCATTGTTGGCGTCGGGTCTTCGTTTTTATTGCTGACGCAAAATAACCAGCCTTATTTTATGACGTTGGGTATCGGTATTTTCATGTTGTACTGGGCCGCTTGCGCAATTTACCTGGTGTCAGGAGTGCTGTCTGTACAAGTGCGCGCGCTCCTTAACTCAGCCCCAGCAGACCTTTACACTGAACTTTACAGGTCATTGAAGCCAGCACATTACGAGGAGCTGGCGCAGAAGGGATTCCGGGCCGAGAGGACACCAATTTCAGTTATCCGGCGAATAAGACTAGCTAATCTCCATGATACGGCTGAAGAATTATGTGAGATAAATGAGCGGATCAGAACGCGGTTAGACAGAGCGAGGATCGCAACAATCCTCACTCCGGTTTGTGCGTTAGCTATTTCTACTGTGGGCTATCTTTTTTTCTGACCTTGTCAGCAGAGTTACCAACAAATCGACGACCTAATGAGAAGTCGGTTGTTGGCTTACCTTCCTGTGGGGGTTGTGTGGTCTGCTGTTGCGGTGGTTGGTTAGTATCTTGCTTTGGTGGTTGATCGCTCATTTTGCCTTCCTGTGGTTCGATTCGAGAACATCGAGTGCTTCCTTCTTAAGCTGCAATAGATGCACGCAGAAGAAGCATTAACCTACCCTGGAAGCGCACCGCCGAACATCCTGATAAACGATCAGGTGGTTTTTGTCGTATCGCTTCCCCTCTGCTACGATTGCCGCATCATTTACTGATGGGGATAGGGATATGACCGAAGAAGAGTGGCTCGAAGGGCTTCGAGGGTTGCCTGATGATGTGATTCTAAAGATCCACTTTGACCTTCAAGATAAAATAAAGAAGCACTATAAACTGCGCGATACGGGCAAGAACCTCGATAAGGCAATTCATTACTGCCAGCAGCAAATAGCGCTTGCTCCCCTTGCTATGTCTGCCTTAAAGAAAAACCCAGCAATGTACAATGATGGCCAGTTCTTTGCGCCTGGGCATCATGGATACAGGCAATACGCAACGATCCTACGCAAGCAAAAAGACACTGCCGGCCTAGCTGCTCTCCTTAAAAAGAAAAAGAAAGAAGGATGGGCAGACTAAGAGTGTTTGGTTTGCTACGATTTTCATAATTTTACTGATGGGGCAGGGACATGAAAAAGTATTTATTTGTGGTCATAGCGTTAATTTCATTTAGTGCTGTGTCAGCAACGACAATAAGCATTCCAACCGATTCTAAAGCTAAATACACCATCATTGATAAATCGATGAATGGCTCTATGGCAACTATCACAACGATGAGAGAGGGGCCATCAGGGTCATCATACTCACAGCGCCTTTATGACTGCACAGCATGGACCGTGAAGTATCTTGGTGATGGTGACACGCTGGAGCAGATGAAAGCGTCCAAGCCTGACGAAGGCATGTCTTCAATTGTAGATAATTCAATAGCGTATTATATAGGCCAACGGGCCTGTAAATAACCAAACCCGCTCCGGCGGGTTTTTTAATGCCCGGAGTATGCGATGACAGAGAAAGCAGGTGAAATTTATTATGACATTGAGGCTAACGTATCTGGCCTGATCCAGGCGCAGCAGCAAGTTAATAAGCGCCTTGACCAAATGGACGCGAAGTTTGAGCAATCATCACGATCTGCCGGGCGCTTCGAAGGTGCTTTGAATAAAGTTGGCGTTGCCATTGCAGCGGCTTTCACCATTGATGCAGCCAAGAAGCTTATCGCCATCGGCGACGAGATGGTTACGCTACAGGCAAGGATAGCCAGGCTGAGCCCCAGCATTGACGTAGCTAAAGAAACACTTGCCTCTCTGTCTGCAATCGCGTCTCAGACCGGTAATAGCCTGTCAGAAACTGAGAGGTTATGGGAATCACTGACGACGGCGTTAAAGGAGACTGGCGCCACTAACTCGCAGATTCTCGGGTTGACATCAACACTGCAAAAAATTGGCACTATCGGCGGGTCCTCTACCGAGGAAATGGCTAACGCATTACGGCAGTTTGGCCAGTCCATTTCCGGCGGTATCGTACGTGCAGAAGAGTTCAACTCTATTCTTGAGCAAATGCCAGAACTTGCGCGCCAGATTGCGGCAGGGCTGGGGATATCAATCGGTGATCTGCGCAAGAGAATGCTGGAAGGTAAACTGACGGCTCAGGATGCCCTGAACGCCATTCAGCGCCAGTCGCAGTCGGTCAACGAAGAGTTCGATAAAATGCCGGTCAGCATTGATCGCGCAAAGAACAGCCTCGATGTGGCCTTCAAAAATGCCATTAACGACCTGAATCAGGCAATAGGCCTGACCACTACGCTCGCAGGATTAATGCAGAGTGTCGCGGACAACCTCAATTACTACAACAACAATGTCGGCGATTCTTCAAGAATGCCGAAGCTGATCAAGCTCCAGCAGGATCTGAACAATGAGCTGAAAGACGGCCAGAGATGGTATGAAACTGACTCAGTTTTTCAGGCCAGAAGGGCGCAGGCAGCAGTGCAGCTGAAGCAGATCGAGGGGGAAATAGCCCACATTCGAGCAAAGGCTCAGAAGGACGCCGGAAGCAACCAGTTTAATGCGCCGCCGACCAAAGGCGATGACGCCGCAACCAAGAAGCTGGTTCAAAACTCTGAACGCCGGCTTGCGTTGGCCAAACTTGAAGGCGAGGCGCGAGCCAGGCTTCAGGCCCAATATGATGCTGCTGATGCCGGTGTGACCGATCCTAAGCGAATAAAAGCGCTGCAGGACGAATACGCCGAAACCTACCGGGTTACGGAGGCCAGGAAGGAAAGCGACAAAGCCGGGAAGCAGTCGGCGTCTACCGCAGATTCTATCGCCCAAAAACTCGAAAGTCTTCGCCAAGAATCAGAGCTTGCAGCAGACTCAACTGAGGGTTTAACGCGAGAGCAACAACTACTCAGGGCTGAGCAATCCCTTGGTGCGCATGCAACTGATGAGCAAAAGAAAAAAGCTCGGGATTATAAAGCGGCAGCTTTAGATGCCGCTGCTGCGGCTAAGGGGGTGTCTGAAGCGCTCAGGGCTATGCCTGAGCAGGCGGAGAATAAATCCTACGCTGAATCCATGCAGAACCTGAAAGCGGCGCTGAACGCCGGAAAGATTGATCTGCAGGAATACAACGCAGCCACTGAGCAGATGGAGCAGCAGCATCAGGCCAACCTTGCCAAAATACGCTCACAGCAGGTGGTTAACCCCACTCAGCAGGCACTTGCCGAAGTTGACCCGGTGCAGCAACTCGCTAACCAGCACGCGCAGGAGTTGGCGCTGATTCAGCAGTTTGAGCAGCAAGGGGTTCTCGCTCATGAGAATGCCTTGGCGCTGAAAAATGCCGCTGACCGGCAGTATGAGCAGCAGCGGATCGCAGCTCAATGGGAAATCCTCAGCCAGCAAAGCCTCGGCTATAACATGCTGACGAGTGCGGTTGATGCCTTTAGCGGGAATGCCTCCAATGCAATCACCGGCCTGCTAACCGGCACAATGTCAGCGCAGGAGGCGATGAGTTCACTCGGCAATACCATCCTGAACAGCGTGATCAACAGCATCGTTCAGGTCGGCGTTGAGATGCTAAAAAACTTTATCATCGGACAGACAATCGGTGCGGCATCAACTGCTAACGGATTGCTACAGGCATCCCTGTTAACCAACGCATGGACACCGGCAGCCTATGCCGCCTCCGTGGCGACAGGTGGTGCAGCCGCAAAAGTGGGGGCCGTGGCCTATGGTTCTGGGCTGGCAACATCAATGGCTCTAAGCACTGTATCTGGTGCTCGCTACAATGGCGGCCCGGTATCAGCCGGCGGCCTGTATCAGGTCGGCGAGAAAGGTAAACCAGAGATTTACCAGGCCAGCACCGGCAAGCAGTACATGATCCCTGGCGATAACGGGAAGGTCATCAGCAATAAGGATATGAATGGCGGAGGTGGACTGAATGTTCAGGTGGTCATCAACAATCAGGCATCCAGTGCCGAACCGCAGTATGTGGGGGCCACTCAGAATGACGGTAATTATGTGCTGGAATTCCTGATTTCTGATGCGGAACGCAATGGGCCTTACATCAGCACCCTACAATCGACGCTTGGGTTATCTCGTAAAGCAAATGGAGCGTTTTGATGGGAAAAGATAATATCTATGGGCCTGGAGAAAGTTTTAGTATGGGTATGGAGATAGGCAAGACGACCATTTTCCGCCAAAACAGACCGGTAAAATTCCGTCTGGAAATGGTTAACGGGAGTATTGTGGAGGGGATCATCCCGGCTAACTCTGAATTTAAGATTACGCCTCAGGATGGGGATATCAAAAAATTCGACATTATAATCGAAGATACTCCTAAGTCTCCGCAGGCAATTGAATAACTAAACCAAACCCGCTCCGGCGGGTTTTTTAATGGAGTAGATAAATGGAAGATAAAAAATTGCTGGCATCCATATCGGTCGACACCAGCGAGGCTCAATCGCAACTTGATAGCCTAATCTCCTTACTTGAGCTTAAATTTGGTTCCCTTCAGTCTGTCCCTGAGCGTATCTACGAGGAAATCCTTGCCGTGGCGAAAGACATCGTTTTTGCTGATAGCCCTTCCGCAGGAGGCACAGGACTCGACATTGTCTATGGTGTGCGGTTCGGCGCTAAATATGAATTGCTCACTGCCGCAATCAGGGCAGGAGAGTTTGACTCTGAATTTCTCTGACATATACCCCATCCTTTCTCTGTGTGAAAAACACACAGTAACAGTGGTACACATTTAGCAACATCCTGATATTCGATCAGTGCCGCAGCCGCGGCTTTTTTTATGCCCGGAGGAAACGTGGCAACAGTTTCATACCCGGATATGCTGCCGCTTCCTCAGCGCGCAGACCAGAACATGACGCAGGATACGGCCTGGCAGACGACGACGCCGGCAGTCGGCCCCGTTATCTTCACGCCGCTAACAACCGACCTGAAATCGACCTGGTCTCTGCAGTGGAAATTCACGCTGCAGCAGGCCGAGCGCTTTAAATCGTGGCTCCGCTCACCGACGTACTGCGACCGTGGCCGTAACTGGTTCCAGATGCGGATTGATCTCGGCGATACGCAGGGCGTGCAGCTGCAGACGCTGCATTTCATCAGCATGCCGGTACAGACCAGCAAGAACGGCAATATCGTCACCTGGACCGCCAGCGTCATCTGTAACGGTATCGAGGACATCACCGAGGACTACGACGACTGGATCGTCGAGGCGCCAGAGAACTACGGCTACTGGCTGGATTACCTGGTTACTGCTGTTATGCCGAGGGCTGATTAATGCCGACTTTACGAGAGTGGAAAGAGCGCAGGCCGGCGAGCGATATCAAACAGACGGTGGAATTTTACCATCCGGCCTTTGGTTATTACCGGGTAGTCAATAACCTGTTCAGGCAGGCGACGTTTGGCGGAAACTCGTTCGAGCCAGCGCGATTCAGCGTGACCGAGCCGGCGCAGGACGGAACGGCGGTCATATCCATGACGATCACTTTTGTCGCCGCGACTGAGCATGTCCGGCAGACACTGAAAAGCTGGCGCGGAGCTGCGCGCATGACGCCGATAAAGTGCCTGTATCAGCAGTGGAATGCGATCGGTGACGCATCATCGCTGAAAGACTGGACGCTTTACGTGAACGACATTTCCGCCGACGCCAGTAACGTCACCGTGACCGCCGGAAAGACCAATCCGCTGACGCTGGCCAACTCCATAATCTACACCACGAAAGACTATCCAGGGCTGATCACCGTATGACACATAGCGACTTTATCGGGCTTGTTAACGGCAAGCCTTGGGCTAACCGCGCCTGCAGTTTTCAGCAGATGGACTGCTGGGGCCTGGTGGTTCTCTATTACCGGCATGTGCTCGGCCTGGAGCTGCATCACATCGCTGGCTACGAATCGGGCGCGGATTTCATCACCTGCTACGAACAGGAGCACGCGCACTGGCGGCGTGTGCCGGTTGCCGCCATCGGCTGCATCGCGGTTTTTTACCGCGGCGACGTGCCGGCGCATATCGGTGTGATGATCAGCCCGGTGAAATGCCTGCACGCCCGCGGGGAGTTTGGTTTTGTGCGCTGCGATAGCCCGCTGGCATTACTGAAGGTTTACAGCAAAGTGGAGTACATGGTGCATGGTGCGATATGAGTTACAGAGGCTGCCTGGCGCGCCGCTGCAGCGGGGAACGGTAGATGCCGGCACCACACTGATGAGCTTGCTGGATTCTCTTCAGTTGCACCGCGATGTTATCGTGAAACTGAATGGCAGAGCACTGCCGGACGATTACGACATCAGCCGGCCATTGCGATCTGGCGACGTGGTGGCTGTGTTCGACCAGCCAGAGGGCGGGGTTGGCAAACTCATCACCACGATATTGCGTCCGGTCACGAAAATCCTCTCCGGCGCGCTGAAGGTGTTCGGCCTGTCAAATAAGCCCAGCGCGTCGGTATCGGTGGCGACAGGCGAATCCCCCAACAACGACTTAACCGGCCAGACGAACCGCGCGCGGCTCTACAAGGGGCGCCCGAACATTTACGGCCAGTGCCGCGTCTTCCCTGACCTGATCCAGGAAGCGCTGTTTGAGTTCGTCGACAATAACAAACAGCTTACGGAGTGGTTCGAAGTCGGTTACGGCCGGTACACCATTTCCTCGATCCGCTACTCGGAATCGAACCTCGGCAGCCTGGCGGGAGCCAGTTCTGCGATTTATAACCCGGGTGACGTGATCGGCACGATTGAGGTGGGGTATCAGTTCGATGACGTCGATAACGAAACTGTCCCCGGCCTGAACGAAAGTCAGGACTTCCCGGCTCAGACCGCTACCACGACGGCGCCGACATCGGTGGCGATCGAGAGTAATCAGCTCAAAGCTGTCGTGCTGTCGAACGATGACAACTTTGCCTACTTCGCTGCGCTGGCGGTGCCGCATCCCGTGTCATTTGTCATCAACGCCACATGGAACGACGGCGGCACAAGCGTCACACGAAACGTCACTGGTGCCGGGAATATCATCTCCTCTGAGAGCTTTATTGGCGACGATACGCTTTCTTACACGACGTTCTATATCGGCGAGCTTTCGGGAGAAATTACGTCTCTGCCGGGCAATGCGGTTATCAACGCGACGCTTTTCACCCTGAACGATCAGACCCCTCTGGTTATCGGACCGTCAGTGTCGCCGATCGTCTCCACTCAGGTCTGGGTGCATGTGCTGGTCCAGCTCGGCGCGACGGCTGGCACAACGCAATACCGGATCAAGTTCTGGCAGGTCGATGACGACAACAATCAGGTGCCTGGTACGTCAGAGCAGCACGATTATTTCTTCGATAACGACTTCCAGGTGACGACCCGATATTTCCGCACAACGCACAAGTTTGTCCCGGCTGCCGGGGCTGGGCGCTATGCGGTGACCATCGAGCGCCTCGACAACAGCAATGACGCTAACGTTGTCACACTGATGGCGATCCATGCGGTTAACGTGCGCGAAAACGTCGTGTATCCAGAGGACACGATTGCCCGCATCACTATCAAAGGCTCGAATGACAGCAACAGCAACCGCGAGCAGAAGTACAACATGCTGGCGCAGCGGCATACCATCAGCTACGACCGGACTACCGGCGCGGTTGATTACACACTGCGGCCGAGTCGTTCGTTTGCTGACGCTATCCTGCATGAGTGGGTGGTTGTGGGTAAACAGGACGTGGCCAGTATTGACGTCGCAGCTCTTTATGCCATTGCCGATTCGCTGCCGGATGAGGCGCTAGGGTATTTCGATTACACCTTCTCGGATGAGAAGCAGTCGCTGGGAGAGAAAATAGCGACGATCGCCAATGTGGCCCGCGTTGACGGCAATAACATCGGCGATGTGCTGACATTCTGGCGTGATGAGAGGGTGGCAAATCCCGATGCGGTTTTTGCGCGTTCTAACATGTTCTGGGACGAGTACAAGGTCGCCTGGCAAATGTCTCTCCCTGGTGGTTACGACGGCGTGGCGCTGGATTACGTTGACCCGCTGACGAACAAGAAGGCGTACATCTACCTGCAGATCGACAGCAGCGGCATCACTGAGGTTGAGGATGCCACTGTTAACGCGATGCAGATCAGCCTGGACGGCTGCCGAAACGCCACCCAGGCAACCGATCGAGCCTGGCTTGAGGCGAGGAAAATCCTCTACTCACGCCTGACCATGACGGTGAAAGTGCTGGAAGAAACGCAGGTCGTGCGCGGCACGGTGGTTCAGTGTCCGGACATGTACGACAACGCGCAGCAAACCGGATACATCACTGGGCGCTCCGGAGACGAGTTTGCGACCTCAGAGCGTATCGACTTCTCACTCGGCGATATGTGGGTGGTGATGACCGACAGCCTCGGCAATTACCGCGGGCGCTGGCGAGCTTATCCGGTAAGCGGCAAGCCCAAAGCATTTCAGGCTGCAGCCGATACCTTCGATCTGAACATTTATGACCGCGAAAATGTGCAAAACCCCAGCCGTTATTTCATTGCCACCGACTCGGAACTGAACTCCACAATCTGGCGCGTCGATAGCGCTAAACCCAACGGTGACGATACTCAAACCCTCTCACTCACTGAGTATTCAGACTCGATTTATCCGTAACACACAGCAGTAATTACCAACCTTCGCGCACACCATCAGATTCACTTCTGAGGGCTTCGTGCGCCTTTTATAGGGCGACATGCACAATGGCAGAAGTACCGTTACCAACTCCAACCGACAACCCGGTACCAAATACTGATATCCGGGACGCAGTTTATGCTGGCGCCATGCTGGATAAGGTTGTCACCAGTACCGAACCGACATACATCGATCGTCTCGGCGGCGAGCACTACACCGTAGATGGAATTAAGGCGGAAGGGGACAAGGTCGTTGAGGAAACCAGGCAGAACCTGATCCCTCTCAGCCGGCAGTACATGACGCTGGCGGCGGCGCAGGCGGATATTGCTAATATCCCCGAGGGGAGCACTACTTATTATCGTAGCCCGGATGACAGCGCCCTCGCGATCGAGGTCATGAACGTTGGCGGAACGTTGCAGCCTACCGGTCGCAGGATGATTTCTGCTGGATATGTTGACGCGCTGAGAGATTTGGTTGCCACTGAACTGGCGAAAATTATGGCTTCCGGTGCTGCTCAGACTACCGATGCATACCCAGATATTGCTGAGCTCATTCTGGATAGTGTAGGGCACGCCGTTTATCGCCGTTATGCCGATGGCACGAGCCAGTTTCCGGCAGTGATGATTGGTTCAGGAATTGAGCTTGTGCAAATTGCAGGTGGCGGATTTGTCTGCCAGATGCGCGCCACTGGTGAAGAAATATTTAACATTTCTGCCCTTGGCAATCTGACACATGGCAGCCTGACCACGTGGTTTGCTGATGATGACAGTGTCAGTGACTATTCTGAAATACATATGGACGGACAGGGGAGAATTTTTCGGCGAGTTCGCACGGATGGTACCGTGGAGCAGGTGGGCGATGACACACCTGATAATGACGCCTCTGAATTCCCAATGGTTGCTTCAGTTGATGGAAATATCATTGCGGTAGATGGCAGCGATGCAACTCAGATCACGAACGACTCCGGAGTTTCAAATATTGCGCCAGTGGCATATGCGGAATTTTTGCGATATTTGTCGAATATCAGCGGCAACTACCTCACTTATCGATCCACGTATGACGGGAATTACCGGGCGCGAGAGTCATTGCGCTTTCTTGTTCACCTGATTATAACTGGCCAGTCTCTTGCTCCTGGTGGCTCAACGCAAACACAAAGCCCTGTAACGACAACAGCGCAGGCAGATTATGGCATCCTAGCGTTTGAAACCGGGCCGAAAGTCGATTTTAAGTACGACACGCTGAATGAAGCACTCCTGGAGTCCGTCATCCCATGCCGGGAGAATGTAGGAACGCGCCCTGGCCAGGAGTCTCCATCTAGCGGCATGGCTTGGCAGGTTCACCAGATGACCGGGAATACCGTACTGGTTTCTACGGCCGGGAGTTCCGGTACTGCAATTGCCGACATTTCATCCGGTTCAGCGACTTTTACCGGTGCAACGAAAATGATTCAGTCAGCTGTAGCCATGGCTGAAAAGCTGGGCATGCAGTATGTCCCCGTAATGGTGCTTATCCACGGAAACCAGAATGCGGCTGCCGGGACATCAATATCCAGTTATCGTGCCGCAATGGAGACTCTCCGTGCTCAGTACGAGTCTGTCATTAACGCGGCAACAGGCGAAAGCCAGTCGCTTCACATGTTTGTTGGCCAGTTATCCAACATAATCCCGTACGGCGGCACCGCCGGCACGACCAAAACCAATAACATCGGTATTGCACAGTACCAGGAGGCCCGTGATAACGCATTAATCCATCTTGCCAGCGCACAGTATGCCCGCCCGCATTCAGACGGGGAGCATCTGACCAGTGCTGGATATCGGACTGAAGGCGAGGTAATTGGCTCGGTTGTCGGTGGGTGGCTGAATGACAATACAAAATCCTCGCTTGTGCCGATAGAGTCTGGTGTTGTGCAGTCAGGAGCCACAATCACTATACCAGTGGCGGGTTGTGTTGGTGATCTCGTGATTGACACCTCGAGGGTTACCGATCCAGGCAACTACGGCTTTGTCCTGACCGGGGCCACAATTGCTTCGGTAGCCGTTAGCGGCAGCGGATCAGCAGCAAAAATAGTTATCACCAAGACCGATTCTACCACTGCGACGGCGATATCTTATGCAAGCCAGGGGATTGCCGGACAAAACCCCGGGCCTGTAACTGGTTCACGCGGGTGTATCAGAGATTCCCAAACAGGGACGTCACTATCAGGCCTGCCTCTCTATAACGACCTTTGCGTTTTCTCCATTCAGCTTTAAAGGACTGTAAATCATGACTACCCGCTTTTATGTTGATAACGGTGTGACAGCCACGCGTTACCTTGACACTTACCCTTATCCAAACGACATCACCCAACTTCCGGCCTTAATACCGGGGATTATCCTGCAGGCTGATTTTGACGTAAACGACACTGCATCATTAACCAGAAACCGGGTTGGAGCTGCCATGTCCGTTGTTGGCTCTCCTGCTCTGGGTGATTACGGAGTCAGCCTTACTGAGGCTAACCACCTTGATACGAACATCGACATAGCAGCATATAACGACAGCGATCTGACAATGGTTACAATAGCCGTCCATCCAGGGGCAATTGGTGCTGTTGTGGGCCGGGTGCAGATGAACGCGCCACAGCGTACTCGTGGTACACAAACTACGGCTACAGCGTGGAGAGCTAAATGGTTGACTGCAGCGGGAGCAGCTCAACAGGCCGACCTCATCCCGTCTACTGCCGCAACCGATGGCGAAATGGCAGTCAGTAGGTTTGTGCGAGACAACGGCAGCGGATCAATGCTGACTAAGCTTGATCTGCCACGCACATCACAGTCAGCAACCGGCACAGCATCGACAACGCCTTATGCTGTACCCTCGTCAAACATTCTGCTTGGAGGTTCGGTTGAGGGAGCCACGACAGCGACTATCTTCATGCGGGCATGCCTGATTGTATCCAGGGCAATAACGGATGCTGAAATGGCAACTATTTACACCTGTTACAAAAACTACTATCAGCTGAAAGGAAAAATAATCTAAGGGGGAGACAATATGGGGAAAATCAGCAGTGATGGCTGAGCTGCTCTCTATCAACTGACAGTTTGGCGGTTGGGTGCCAGATACCGCTACTGTTAGTTCGTAGAGTCCTGAATAAACAAAGAGATGGCTTGATAGCATTAATTGATAGTCAACTTCTGCATTGATCTGCTTTCAATATAAAACTACTGTATATAAAAACAGTGTTTATCGGAGGGCAGATCATGCTTCGACAGTCGGATATCGCCGCGGCTTTCCGCGAGTCCATTTTGCGCAGTTCCAAAGGGTTCCAGTACCTTCACACCCGCGACTTCGTTACTGCGCTTCGCCGGCGCGGCATCCACTTATCCGAGGTGGAGGCGAACTCCTGGATCGCACGCGAGCAGACGTATTTTGTCGATAAGACACCGGACCATAGCGAAAACCGCCTGTGGATGATGGCAGGGATGGGGAGGGTCATCTGATGGGCTTTCCTTCACCGGCGTCTGACTACGTTGAACAGCGTCTGTCTGTTAACTCGATCTGCAATGTCGGGCCTAACACTTGCGTTTTCGAAAGGGATGGCGGTTATGTTGTGCTGGATATCTCCCTGAAGCCAAAGCAGGGTAGTCAGGTTCTAATCCAGCACGGCGGTGGGACGGAACTTGCCACGCTGAGAGGGAGGGCGCTGATTACTGAAGACGGCGAAGCGATTGAAGGTGAGGCCCTGGACGATGTCACTGTCGCCGGCGTCGTGACGCATATCATTTGTGATGTACGAAGCGACAGCCTGGCGGTTTAACCATGAAAGAGCGGTGCGCACCGAAAATTACATGATTAACTAGCGCGCTAATGATGCGCTGTTATTGTGATGAGGTAAACCGGCGAGTTTGCGATCTGGATAGCTGCTCGCAGATTTTGGCATCTCAAGTGATGGCGCGGATGGAATCATGAACCTGGAAGAATTCGCGTAATGGGTGTGTCGTAGTTGTGGCGTGACAGGAATGCACGATAAAGACAGGGATGTATTCAAACGACACGAAACGACACAAAACCGGATGCGAACGCGGAAAACATGTGTGATTACAGTGTGTTATTTAACGCTCTACTTTCTTCTAAGCCGTAGGTCACAGGTTCGAACCCTGTAGGGCGTACCATACTCACTTATCTTAACGTCTCCTGAAGTCTACTAAAACCAGCATTCACGTGGCATACGCCAATATCTCATTATCTCAACGTCTACTATGGTCTATTGAAATCCACATTCATGTGGGGGTACATTTGGGGGTAGATTCCTGTTCAATGAAATGAGATACCCCCAAAATGAAGCTCACAGCCCGCCAGGTCGACACATCCAAGCCCAAGGACAAACCCTATAAGCTGTCTGATGGCGGCGGTCTTTACCTGTTGGTGAACCCCAATGGTTCGCGATACTGGCGTCTGAAGTACCGTGTCGCAGGCAAAGAGAAGCTATTAGCGCTGGGGGTATATCCTGATGTCACTCTGGCGGAGGCCAGACAGAAACGAGCGGATGCAAAAAAGGTTCTCGCCGCTGGTGGTGATCCGGGGCAGGAGAAGCAGGAAGAGAAACAAGCGAAAGAGCAGGCCGTGGCAAATAGCTTTGAGCGCCTGGCTATGGAATGGCATACCCATAAAAGCACATCGTGGTCAGAAGGCTATGCCGAGCATCTTCTGATGTACCTGAAGAAGGATATCTTTCCCTTCATCGGGCAAAAGGCGATTACGGACATTAGCCAGGTCGAAATGCTTAATGTCCTGAGAAAGATGGAACAGCGTGGCGTTCTGGATAAGTTGAAGAAAACCCGTCAGGCCTGCCGACAGATATTTACCTATGCCATTATTACTGGCAGAGCGGAGCACAACCCTGTATCAGATCTGGCTGGTGCGCTGAAATCGCCAAAACAACAACACTATCCTCATCTTTTAGTTGACCAGATCCCGGATTTCCTCCGCGCTTTAAGCGAATACAGCGGGAGCACTATCACCCGCAACGCCACCCGGCTGTTAATGCTTACCGGGCTCAGGACAATTGAGCTCCGTGCTTCTGAATGGGTTGATATCGACTTTGATAAGGATATCTGGAACATCCCGGCGGAACGGATGAAAATGCGGCGCCCACATCTCGTTCCTCTCTCGAGCCAGGTTCGCGAGTTGCTGGAAGAGATCCACCAGCTTACCGGGCGAGGGAAGTATGTTTTCCCCGGGCGGAATGACGCCGGCAAGCCAATGAGTGAGGCCAGCATCAACCAGGTGATTAAACGAATCGGCTATGACGGTAAAGCGACCGGGCACGGCTTCCGCCACACCATGAGTACCATCCTCCATGAACAGGGCTATAACACCGCCTGGATTGAAACGCAGTTGGCCCACGTCGATAAGAACTCAATCCGCGGGACATACAACCACGCTCAGTATCTGGACGGCCGGCGGGAAATGCTCCAGTGGTATGCCGACTATATGCAGGCGATGGAGAATGGTGAAAATGTGGTGCATGGCTCGTTCGGGAAACGTGCCTAACTGGATGCATAGACAGTATATAAAGACGATAGTAGACTTGGGTAGACGAACAAAGAATAGGCTATGTCTAGGCTGATCCCCGAAAACCCGTACACCTCTGCGGGCTGGCATAGCCGCCAAAATCAGAGGGCGTGAGGTGGCGTCGAGTGTCTTACAATTCAAAAAGCTGTAGTTCTCTTGAAAAGGCATATTACACTCCGGTTGAAGCAGCACTACGGTGGTGTAATTTGATTGCGCATGAGGTGTTGATTCTTGAGCGTGTCGGCTTGGATGTTTTACCTGGTGTAGGGATGTTCCCACAGTGGCCATGTTTGCGTGTTAACGCTGAAAAGATTCTTGATGCCATACACAATGGAGAAATTGCTTATGGACGAGATGGCAAAACTGTATCTCCGGGAGAGCAGGTAGCTAAGCATCGCCTTACTATTCGTCACTCAGATCTTAAAACATGGATGGCGAAAAATTATCCCAATCAGAAGCCCTCTTTCCTTTTTGATACCGTTGAGCAGCAATTGCACGCGGGAATTACAGTTGATGCATATCAGACCCTTCAGGCTGAAAACAAGCGTCTTAATATCCGATTAGATAATGCTGTAAAGACCTTCCAACAACAGAAACATGAAATCTCTGAATTACAGGGGGAGCGTGACTCGTTACGACAGATGGTAGATAACTCGGTACAAAATATCGATGGGCGTTCAGAGACTACTTATTTGAATATAATCGGCGGGCTACTTTCTTTGATGCTGGGCAGTTCACCAAGCGGTGAAAAACTGTCCAGGTTCGCCAACCAGGCCTCAATTATCAGCTCGATGCTTGCCCACTTTGAGGGGATTCCCGGTATAAGTGTTAGAACGCTTGAGAACAAATTTTCTGAGGCTAACAAGAGCCTAAAAAAACGTTGATAGCCTCATGTGGTACCGCAATTGCGGTACTGTATGCCGCAACTGCGGTGATCTTTGATTCCATTGTAGCTGTAATAGCTCTTGTAGACGTCAATCAACTACAGGAGCAGTTAAAATGTCTAATACCCTTATTCGTCTCCCTGAAGTTCAACGCCGTACTGGCTACAGCAAGGCGTGGATCTATCGGCTAATTAGCCAAGACCGTTTTCCTTCAACTGTTAAGATCGGTTCCCGTGCGGTTGCATTTGTCGAAAGCGAAGTTGATGAATGGATAAGCCAACGTATTGAAGAACGTGATGCTGTAATTTCCACAAAATCTCAACTGTAACTTAGTCCGAGAAAACTAATATGACTATCAAAAATGCCCACGCCGGGCAGGGATTCGCTCACCCTAAAAACAGCAGCGATGATATTTCGGTCATTAAATTTGAGGACACAAAAGTTCGAATTGTTAAGATCTTGGGCGAACCTTGGTTTGTGGCGGCGGATGTATGTGCGGCTTTGGAAATCACCGATCACAAGGTTGCTTTGCGGCGTCTCGATGGTGATGAAAAGAGGGAGTGTTTAATACCCACCCTTGGCGGAAAGCAGACTATGCGAATTATATGCGAGTCAGGTTTCTACAAACTGATTGCTCGCAGTCGTAAGGCCACAATACCTGGCTCGTTTGCTCACAGCTTCAGCAACTGGGTATTCCGCGAGGTTGTCCCCTCTATCCGTAAAACAGGAACCTACGGTGTGCCATTCGCGTTCCTGAATGACCATACCCGCCGCAAAGAACTCTATATGAAGAAGGCTAGCAGGCGCGGTAAAGACCTTCAGTCATGCAAAGGTGAGAAAGCTCGCCTAGCCGCCGAAGAAATCGAGCTGTGGCGTAAGTATCAACCTGACTTGCTGGAGGTTCATTAATGGCTAACTCCACCAGCACACCGCTGCCAAATCACGCATATCGCGACGTGCAGGGCCAGACGGTGAGCGTGACCGCTGTAGCGCATAACCGCGTGACGTTCTATCGCGAGGGGTATCAGTTCCCGTGCGTACAGCCCATTGAGCGCTTCATGAAGGAGTACACGGAGGTGAAACAATGATTACCGCCGCCCGGAGTAAAAGCCTCTTTCTGGCTGGCCTGATGTATATAAAAGTTAACACTCTTCGGGTGGTGCGCCACCGCGTGAACCTGTCAAAACCTGTCACATTGCGGGCCACTGATAGTGGCGTACAAAATGCCTGGCGGAATTTAGCGACCAGTACGCGCGATGGACATCACACCTGCAGTAAAAATTTTTGCGAGTCCATAAAAAATGGCTTGATGTTCTACGTCATCCAGGTCTATGGTTATTTTGCACCAGCAAAATCTGGTGCCGGGATTGGCGTCCTGATAACCTGTATAGTGCCGACACGCACTAAGCGTGTTTTTTTGTCGGCAAAATCCCTGCACATCCAAATTATGGTGGGCTGGATGGGGCTTCCGAAAGGAAGGCCGGTGTCTATACAGGCCGGTTACGCCAACCTTGTTCAGCTCACCACCAGTCTGAGATTGGCGTCTCTTGGTGGTGAATTTACGATTCACTGTATAGAGGCTGCCACTATGGCTACTACCCTTCCCCCCAATCCATCTTTTATTTGGATCATCGCTGCTATACGCCGCGATAGGCAATCCGCCACTGTAAAAATCTTCCACGTCACTGCAGTATCTGAACGCGAAGCCCGGCGCACTTTAGTGCGTGATCACGTTTGCTTTTTCGCTGGCCGCATCCGTCTGACGGAGGTGGATCATGCGTAATAACTGCCTCCCTACAGCGATCGCCGAGAAGCCTTATCTGCTCGATGAACTCACCTACGAAACAGAATGTGTGTTGGCAATCCTAAGAACAATTAATGATGTCAGCGATCCACACACCAAAAGCCACCTCGTAGACTCCGCCGAACTTATTGGTACTCAGTTGTTGAAAAAGCTAGAGCACAACGCACGTCTGGAAGATGGTGATTGCGAATGAAAAATATCGACCTCATCCGTGAAGTTACCCAGGCTGCAGCTGATCGCTGGCCTACAGTGCTGACTGGGCTGCATATCGATGTGCCGGATTCACCGCGCCGGCACGCACCGTGCCCGGCCTGCGGAGGCTCGGATCGCTTCCGTTTCGATGATGGCGGCCGCGGTAGCTTTATCTGCAACCAGTGCGGCGCTGGTGACGGGCTGGACTTAATCAAACGGGTTAACAACTGTGACACCACGGAGGCCGCACGAATGGCGGCTGATGTGCTGGGTATTGATTACCGGACAGTGAAACAGGACGAAGCGACAGCTAGCCAGAAGCGGGAACAAATGAAAGCCGAAAGCCAGCAGCGCGAGCAGGAACGCCAACGGCGCAAGCTGGCTGAAATAGAACAGCGCCGCGGTTTATTTGTGAGCCACTGGCAGGGGCTTGCAGAAACTGCTTTCGAGGGTGAAAGCGAATACCTCATGAACAAGGGTTTGGTTGGGTTTACCTTCCCTGTTCTGCCGGATGGTTCGCTTTTGTTAGGGCTGGTTAATGAATCTGGCGCAGTAACAGCTGCGCAGACCATTACACCGCAGGGTGAAAAACGTCTTCTGGCCGGCTCGGCGAAGCGAGGTGCATACCATGCTGTAAACGCAGCAGACGCACCGCAGAGTGTTTTAATTGCTGAAGGGCTGGCAACAGCCTTATCTGTCCATCTGACACGCCCGGAAGCACTGACGGTATGTGCCATAGACGCTGGCAACCTGCAGCCCGTCGCCAAGGCCATGCATCAGCGTTACCCGAATGCGCAGATCATCATTGCTGCCGACAACGATATTAAGCCCGGAGAGCCAAATATAGGCAAAGACGCTGCGGAGAAAGCTGCAAAGTCTGTCTCTGGCTGGGTGGCTTTACCACCAACAGTGAAAAAGGCCGACTGGAACGACTACCACCAGCAGCATGGCCTGGAAGCCGCTACAACGGCGTTTAAGAATTCGATGTATCAACCGCAGGAGCCTGAAGTGTCCGCGAGACTGCAAGTGATCAACGGAGGGAAGAAAGGCGCATCAAAACCTGAATCTCTGCGACCTCATGTCGAAAGCCGTGCTGACGGTATTTTTTGGGTTGAGCCAAAATCAGACAAAGATACCGGGGAAATAACTACCCGTGAAAGCTGGCTGTGTTCTGCTCTGGAGGTCATAGGTACTGGCATAGATGACAGTAAAACCCGGTATCTGATCCTGCGCTGGCGCCCATTCGGTTCGAAGGGGGATACTGTCCAGGCAATACCATTTGCTGATATCGGTGAACGCGAAGGCTGGCGAACGCTCAAGGCTGGTGGGGTGAACGTCACAACCAAAAGTGGTTTACGTGCAACGTTGGCCGACTGGCTGCAGAGCTGTGCCAATGGTGAGGTATGGCGCATTGCGCATGCTACGGGCTGGCAGTGTGGCGCCTACATCATGCCTGATGGCGAGATCATTGGTACTCCAGATCAACCGGTGCTGTTTAACGGACGAAGTTCTGCCGCATCCGGTTATACCACCAGCGGTACTGTTGAGAGCTGGCGAGAGTGCGTTGGACGTCTGGCCTTTGGCAACTACTCGATGATGACTGGTGTGGCCGCAGCTTTGGCCGCCCCGTTGATTGGCCTTGCTGGTGCGGATGGATTCGGCATCCACCTCTACGAACAGTCGAGCGCGGGTAAGACTACCACTGCTAATGTGGCCTCCAGTCTTTACGGTAACCCTGACGTGCTGCGTCTCACCTGGTACGGTACTGCGCTGGGGCTGGCGAACGAAGCCGCCGCACACAACGACGCGCTGATGCCGCTAGACGAAATCGGCCAGGGCGCTGACCCGGTGGAGGTATACAAATCTGCCTACGCCCTTTTTAATGGCACGGGTAAGCTGCAGGGCGCGAAGGAAGGAGGAAACCGTGATCTGAAACGCTGGCGTACTGTGGCCATCAGTACCGGTGAGATGGATCTGGAAACCTTCATTGCCAGTGCCGGTCGCAAGGCTAAAGCGGGCCAACTGGTTCGCTTGCTGAATATTCCGATGCGTCGGGCAGTACGCTTCCATGAGTATGCCAATGGTAAACACCATGCCGATGCTCTCAAGGATGCATACTAGGGTCATCATGGAGTGGCCGGGCGTGAGTGGGTGAAGTGGCTGGCGGACCACCAGCACGAGGCGGTAAGCGCCGTCAGGGCAGCGGAAGAGCGCTGGCGTAGCCTGATCCCGTCTGATTACGGAGAGCAGGTACACCGCGTCGGTGCCCGGTTCGCCATTCTGGAAGCCGCACTACTGTTGGGTAGGGTGATCACCGGATGGGATGAGCAGACGTGTAGAGATGCCATCCAGTACAGCTATAACGCCTGGCTGAGAGAGTTCGGTACTGGAAACAAAGAGCACCAGCAGATTATCGAGCAGACCGAGGCATTCCTGAACGCCTACGGTATGAGCCGCTTTGCTCCGTTCCCGTATGACCCATCCAGTCTGCCGATCTCCAATATGGCGGGATACCGGCAGAAAGGAGGTCACGAGACTGACCCGATGGTGTTCTACACCTTCCCGGCAGCCTTCGAAGGGGAGATTGCCCGCGGCTTTAACCCCCGTCAGTTTGCGGAGGTACTGAAGAAAGCAGGAATGCTGACGCCACCGTCTTCAGGCCGTGGTTTCCAGAGAAAGTCACCGCGCATTGATGGGCGACAGATTCGGGTTTATGTCCTGCAGTATCTGCCGGACGATGACCAGCCAGAGTAAAAGCATTCTTTCATGTGTGTAGTTTAGGTGTTGGTTCAGTTGGTTCAGTTGCCTCAGTAGTTATATGTATCTGTTTAATAAGGTTTCATGTTTGAAAAATGAACCAGCATTGAGGCAACAAACTACCAGTTTGAACCAACAGAAATAGCCGATGAACCAACACTATTTCTGCTTAATATGCGAAGTAGCAGGCTATATGGGTGGTGTTAGAGCGATGCTGACTCTATTTTCTGAATGAGCGTAGGGCGCTCTGATTGGCTAGGTTTAGAAGTAAGGTTCTTGGTTTTTGATGTATTCTATTGATTTTAATCTGTTTTATAAAGTTATCGTGCGGCGGATACCAGTTTGTATATTTCGGATTTTGTTAAAACAGATGCGCTCAGTATTGATTCGTGAGTTATAAAAAATTCGTTTTGGTTTTTTAAAACCTGCTTTGGCAATAACTGCTCGTCCACAACATGAAACGTCTTTTTTAAGAAAGACTTACCATCAAATGAAATTGAAGCAAACCTGTTATCTTCAAGTCCATTGGAGCACAGAAGGTCAAACAGTACTGAGCCATGAAACGCCTCTTCCGTAAGGCGTTGTGCGATAATATTTAGGCATGACAAAGGCGTGTCGTAACCTGTAGCTACAACAATAACTTTATACTGTTCGTCCTTTAAGTGCCTTATTTTAAACATTTTATTTGTATAGTCTGTCTATGTGCTCATAGGCTGATTCTGAAAGAGCCAAAAGCTGTTGAATGCCAGTGATTTTTCGACTGCTTTCTTCCGCACTGTTCATGTGGAAAAGAGAGTGTCGGTGCTTCTGAAAGAAAGTGTAAGCTTCGCTCAGATCAGATCTTAGCTGAATGTTGCTTATATGACCGTGAAAAGATGTTTTAAGTGCATAAGTTCTCGATGGGTGGTCGAAATCAAAAAAGTAACCAAAATCGTTACCATCCGAATCAAAACCAAAATCGTCCAACTTAGCCTTCAATGCCCCTTCGAGCGAACGTAGTTCTGGAAACAGTAACATCGAATACTCAGGCAAAGATGGGCCGGCAAGTTTGACACATTGCCCTGAAACTAGCAAGTCGCGAGTCAAACCGGGCAAGTTTTCAAAGGAATTTGGGAGCATTTTTTTTAGAAATTCAGCCGCTACTTCTCGTCTGACAATTACTGAGGCATTCTGTTCGGAACGGCTCAAAACCAACTCCAACCCAGCCAGATCAAGGATATCTGTCAATAGGTAAACAAGCTTTCTGTAACATGTAAGTGGGCGGCCCTGGATTTGCAATCTTCTTGAAGAGTGATGAGTTACAACTAGAGAATCATTGTGCTCAGGACATTGAAGCCGCCACATGATACTGGTCTCGCGTTCTTCTGGTGCTACATTAAATGCCCTACTTTCGTCGTTTGCGAGTAAGTCAATAATTGCTTGAATATCTACCCGTTCAATCCCTATTAGCGTCATATTAACCGACTGAAATTCAGCAGGATTTATAGTTTCATATAGTATGTCTGCTAACTGTTGCCCTAAGGGACGGTTCTTTCCAAGCCTCCAGGTTAGCGTAGAAGTTCCATCATTATTGAAATAGATATCGAGGGTGGCGTCTTCAATACCAGGCCTGCCGATGAGAATTCTTTTACCTGGGCCGCCTGGTCTTTCCGACATCTCTCTGATTTGTAATGAATTTTCTTCACAGAATTGATTTGTGGTTTCAGCGATACATCTACGATCTAGGTTGAGTGAAGTGTAATCCCTTTCCTCTGGCATGAGTCTTCTCCTGCGGAACATTGGGTGCGAATGATTATACAAAGGATGTTAAGTAAATCAGATTTATTAGATTAGTAAACAATTTCATTAAACCAAACATTATCAATAAGTAATAATTAATAGGGGTAATAGCAACCTTCTCACTGGATATTCCAGAAACTGGTTCAGAGAGGCGATGCTCAGATTGAAGCGCTTTACGCCATATGGGGAAACCCCGAACATATTCGTAATTTGGCTAACCACCCTTATTCCTTCCTGAAGCCGAAGGGAATGCGCTGGGATACATTCAACAAAAAAGTTGCTGTGCTGGTTTGTTATGAGAGTGCTTACCGGCAGGCTTTCGCACTGGTGGTCGATAAAATCTGCGAAAGAGTAAATAGGTCGGCCACTACCAACTGACTCGTTGGAAGATAGTCTGTTCACCCCTTCTATTTCCATTAATCCCTTTTCTGATAACGATCGAATTTATTCTTTCATTAATCGCAATTCAATCAATGATCATTTCATTATGTGAAATTATAATAACTGTATAAATATCAGGGGGTGGCCATGTCGAAACAGTCTGTCAAACCTGTCTTGCTCAGCGAAGCACAGATTCAGGCAATCAGAAAAATTCAGGAAAAGCAGCGCCAGCAATCAGGTATCGGCGTTGCGCCGACTATCCATGAGATCGCCAGGGGGTTGGTGGATAAAGCGCTCCAGCATCTGGGGTAAAAGTCCAAATACTTCCAATGCAAGGGTAAATCAACTATCTGTTTGTTTTTCATGTATATATTAAGCATTTTGAGGTAAAAGAAGGTAATTATGAAAACGAATAACACTGACGAAGAGTTGCTTCAGGAAATCCAGAGAATCATCGACAAAGCATCGTTAACAGAACAGATCGCGTTAACCGAATTGCTGCAACGTTATGAGTTGGCTGTATCTGTGGCCAAGTACGCATTACCTGGTTTTCCATTAGGGGTTTTAGACTTTCTCTCGGCCGCAATAAAACCAGCCACCTTTCTTTCCTCTCCTCAATCGTCTGATCTGCATTGTAACGCCCAAGATAAAGCCGATGAGAAATCAGCACTAGCACCCAATGGGGATAAATACCACTAATCCCTGAAGACCACTCGCATAACATACTCGGGAGAAAAGCATGCCAACCGTTCCGAAGTATCAACGCCAGAGCCAGACTCAAGCCGCGCCGGTAATGACCAGCAACCTTCGAATCCCTGAGAACCCGCTCGTTCAGGGGATCCTGCAGGCTGCTGATATGTCGATCAATATGATGGCTGATGCAAAGCGCAAGGCTGATTTAGCTAATACCCAGAATGGATTACTTCAGGTAAGCCAATTTAATGATGATCAAATTAACAATCCGCGGACTGGACTTATAACAAAACAGGGCAAGGATGCACTTGGACAATCTGATTTAGTTATTTCTAATGCGACTCAGAAAGTGCAGGACATTGCCTCTACCCTACCAGAGGGAGAAGTGCGCGATAATTTTATGCGCCAGGCTCAGGTTCAGTTACTTTCGCTGAAAAGCCAGGCAACCCGATACGAGGTTGGGCAGCATCGACAATATGAAGCCGGCCAGCAAGATGGGTACTTACGCCTCCAGCAGCAGCAGGCTTTGAACCCGCAGGAATTTAATCAATCTGCGATGAATGCCTACCACTCCATAATTGCTTATGGGCAAGCTCATGGACAAAGCCCTGAAGAGATAGAATCAAATTGGGCGCAGTGGCGTGAGCAAGCTGCGAACCGGGCTAGCGAAGCCTGGTATACGCCAATGTATCAGCAACTACTTGGTCCGAACGGGAAAGTTGAGGTCACTGATACGCCCAGTGAATCGCAACTTTTTTCCGCGATGATCTGGCAGGAGAGCGGTGGTAATCAGTATGGTAAAGACGGAGTGCCGTTGGTGTCGCCGAAAGGCGCGGTGGGTGTTGCGCAGGTAATAGAAGACACTGGCCCCGAGGCTGCACGACTGGCTGGTGTGGCGTGGGATCGTGACAAGTGGCTTAACGACCCGCGCTATAACGCGAAACTGGGCCAGGCGTACTTCGGTGCGCAGATGACGAAATACGGTAACAATCCTGTACTTGCGGTTGCTGCCTATAATGCCGGGCCCGGGGCGGTCGATGGCTGGATAAAAAAAATTGGCGATCCGCGTACAGGCGCCGTAAGCAATGAACAGTTCGCCGCGGCAATTCCATACGAGGAAACCCGCAACTATGTGGCGAAAGTAACCGGGGGGGCGCTGGCGATCCCAGGCCCGGCCACAATGGAAACCCTCATCAACCAGCCATTCTGGAATGCGATGAGCCCACAGAACAAATCCGCCATGATGAGCAAAGTTGCAGGCATGTACGATATGCAGGCCGCTGCCGGCCGTGTAGCGTTGCAGAGCCAGATGCTTGATGACATGGTAACACTTGAAGCTGGAGGCTCAGTTAATCCAGTCACGCCACAGAAATGGGCTGCGGTAATGCCTTTGCAGGCTTCGCCCGCTGAGCGTATGCAACTGGAGAAAACCTATCAGCAATATCAACAGGCCATGAGTCTGCAGCCCGTCTACCAGACCATCGTGAAAGGTAACTATCAGCAAGGTCTTGCGGCCGTTCAGACTATACAGCCCCAACAGGGTGAAGCAAATTCCAAATATAAGAGCGAGCTGTATGCTTCAGCCGTGTCAAAACTCCAGCAGGTTCATGATGCCCGCGAGGCTGATCCCGGATCTTGGTTGCAACAACATTCTCCGGTAGTCCAATCCGCCTTCCAGGAGTACCAGAATAATCAGGTTACCGGTGAATATCTGGCCTCACGCATTCAGGCAGAAAAAGACCGGCTTGGGATCCGAAGCAAAAGTGTATTACCAGCGAGCATAGTTGACGGGATATCGGCAAAAGTTGATAGCGGCGATATGAACTTTTCTGACCTGAAAGGGATTATCTCTGGCTTTGGCCGTTACGGTGACTCTGTTGTCGCACAGCTGCAGCCAAAAACAAAAGCAGCAGTAAGGGTTGCTACAGCGATAAACGACACTAACGCTGCTGACACGATGTTTACCATCCGTAATGTGAAGACAGAAGAACTGAAGAAGAACGCTGGCGAACAAGCCAAAGGTGTAGACGCGGCCTGGAACTCTCTAATCTCCGCAGCATCGCCAACGTTTAGCCTGCAGCGACAAGGTGGAGCTGAAACACTTGCAGATATCAATGAGCAAGGTAAACGTCTGGCTTATTACTACATGGCATCAGGGGAAGATGCCCAGGCTGCAACAGAAAAAGCCTATAAGAAAATGATCGGCGATCATTATACGGTCACTGATACATGGCGAATGCCTAACAGCCTGAGACTGAAAGAGAATAATGTTACTGATGGTCTGAGTAATATCGTCAACAGCTTTAAGATAGATGACATTGGCAGTCGGAGTATGTTTTATAACCCATCAATGACGCCAGAGCAGAATGCCGCTAATAACCTTGCGCAGATACAGAATAGCGCTGAATGGGTGACGGACGAAAATGAACAAGGTGTTTATCTGACAGTTAACGGTACCCCTATTCTGGATCAGCACGGCTCTCCTATCCGTGTGAGCTTTGCCGATGCCAGCAAGTCTGGAATTGCAAAACCGAGTACAACCGGCGCCGTTCTTAACTGGATGGGCGAAAAACGCAAGGTTACTCCACCCTCTGAGTTCTATACACCAAATGTTAATGCCACTATGTCCGATGCCTTCAGGGTGATCCAGGGTCAGGATGGGATGAACCTGCAGCCCCAAAAAGAACCGGACACCGCGAGGAATGTATTGCGCGATGCTCTTAATACACGAGGAGGCCAATAATGGCGTTCTATACCGGTGCCCCGCTAAGCAACAACCCCTTGCCAGTCGAGGGCGAGCAGCCGCTATTACGCTCGCTTGGCGCGTCTGTTTCTGAAGGATTCAACGAAGGCCCATTCGTATCATGGGGTGAGGAATCACGCCTTGCCCGGCTAAATATTGATCCCAGTGCAGAGCGATATAGCCAGGAGGATGCCAGGCGTTTATTCGGCGAACATAAAATTGAATCTATCAATGTTCCTACGGCGGGTTTAACAAAGCCTTATGTTGACGCTGTTATTCAGGACCATCAGGCTCACCTCAACAGGCAACAGATCTTACAAGGCGCCCCATCTGGTACCGTCTCTACTCCACTGAAGCATATGGCTAATCTTATGGGCAGCATAGCGGATCCGGGTAACGCCTTAATAGGGCTTATCCCTTTCGCTGGTGAGGCCAGAGCCGCAACACTTCTTGGCCGTGCTGGCCAACGTTTTCTACAGGGAAGTGTATATGGTGCAGCACAGACAGCAGCAACAATGCCGCTGGTTGCAGAGGGACAAGCAGCCCAAGGTAATGATTTTACAATGGGAGACTACGCCTCCAACTTTCTATTTGGAACAATTGGTGGTGGTATTCTTCACGCTGGTGGTGGGATTGTGGCTGATGCGCTGCGAGCCCGTGATATGTCCACTTCCCGGGTAAATGAGATACCAGGCGCAGCAACCGAAAAGTCGCCATCTCCGGAAATTGGTCTCCCCATCGAATCACCGGCGGCGGAACCATTAATTATGCGACCGGGCATATTTCCTGATTCGCCAACATATCTCTCCAGAGCGCCAGCAGATGACCTGGCTAGAAGCATCGATCATTACCGCGAGAACTATACGCAGCAAACGGCCTATAACGATGTTGTCCCTTCTTATGCCGATAATCTTCAGGAGTTGGCATCACGGCAGATAACAGGCGTTGGTGAACTTCAGCGCCAGGTGGAAAGTCTGACCAGAAATATTGGCTCTCTTGATGCATCGCTGCCCGAGCTTACTAAACAGTATCAGGGGCAGAGGATGAAGTTCAGGGAAGCACGTGTGGCGGCACAGGCTCAACTGAATGATCGGCGCCAGCGGTTACAGACGGAGATCGAACAACTGAATTCTCGTATTGGAGAGCACCAGGACGGTGCCAGAGCGGCGCAGGAACTGGCATCTATCTCTCGCGGGGAACTTCCCGAACCGCTTGCAAAGCAAGTCTCCCGGCGAGCCGATGAGATCCGCTTGTCACTCCGACAATCCCCGGTTGCGCAAGGTATCATAAGTGCAGCTCAGAAGTTAGGTGAGGCTGACTGGATGGTGGGTAATCAGGCTATGCGATCAGCCGTAGCCCAGATGCGCCGGGGGGAGGATGTAAACATCGAGCCGTTCCTCAATCTGGTAGACCCGGAGAAAAAAATAACGGCTATTGATGATCTGTCTTTACCTCGACGCATCCCAGCAGCGCAAGACGATGTGGCGGCCAGTGCTTCAGCTGATATCCAGATAAAGTCAGCGGGTGAGTCAGGCACTACTGATGACGCATTGAGACAAGCAGAAGAAAACCTGAATTATACGCGCCAGATTAACGACGCTATTTCTTCTGATGATCCGGAGTTCGCCGCTTTAATGAAACAGGTTGAACATGAGGCAGCAGATACCTCCATGGAAAAAGCAATCAAAGCTGCGGCTATGTGCCGTATAGGGAAACTGAATGGCTGATAATATTTTTCTCACCGCATGCGAAAAAGCAGTAAATGCTGCCGCCGGTCGCCCTCTGACCGATGAAGAGATGCAGAGTTTATTTAACAACATGGATGATACGATAGCGCGGATCAAAGCTGAGAATGCTGCTATTTCAAATGAGGGGGCTGCGCTCCAGGCTGCTGAGGAGCTAATGAAATCCGAGAGGCTGGCAAAAGCCATTGAGACTCAGCAGAAGCTGATCAACCTGCGTATTTACAAAAAACACTCGGCCTTTCTCAACAATACTCGTTTTGGCAAAGGCGAAGCAGATCGCCCTGATATCACACTGTCTTCCATTCTGGTCGGGCGTAATGAATATGCGGCCGGAACCCGTGAATCAGTAGCCAGGGAGCAGGAGCAACTGAGCGGTAAATACAATGGTGGTTTCTTTCACGACATCGATAAAACAGGTTACGAAAAAGCCTTTTCATCTGGTGAGTACGATCTTGATATAGCCCGAGCTATTGACCGTATGGGGCGCAGGGAGTCTACCGATGGTCTCCCTAAAGAGGCGATAGCACTTGGCAAAGTCATAATGAAGTGGAATGAAGTCACGCGTCTTGATAAAAATCGAGCCGGCGCATGGGTAGGTAAGCTGGCGGGATATATCACTCGCCAGAGCCACGACATGTACAAAATCAGAGCCGAAGGATATGAGGGATGGCGTGATTTTATTTTGCCGCGGCTGGATGATGGCACTTTTGAAGGCATAGCTAATCGCGAAGAGTACCTACAAAACGTCTATAACAACCTGGCATCGGGAACACACCTGACTTACAAGCCCGCCTCAGAGTGGCTGAAGGGCTTCAAAGGTGGCGGATCCAATATAGCCAAACGTGCCAGCCAGGAGCGCGAACTCATTTTTAAGCCCGGTGGTGATGCCTGGTTCGAATACAACAAACTGTACGGCGCTGGGAATATTCGCGAATCTGTCATTGCCTCTCTGGATAGTGCAGCAAAAACAACCGGACTGATGCGGGTACTCGGAACAAATCCTGAGCACATGTTTCAGCGTCTTTTTGATGATCAGTTGCAGCGTATTAAAAAGACAAATAACCCCGCTGCAGTGGCTGATCTTAACGGTCAGTTCCGTATGCTCAAACAGCAGCTTGATGAGGTCATGGGGCTTACCAATATCCCAGGGAACGCAACCCTGGCAAAAATGGGCGCCAGTATTCGAGCAGTTGAGGGAATGACGAAGCTGGGTAGCGCAACGCTTTCATCTCTTAATGATATAGGCAACATGTCCATGGAAATGCGGTATCAGGGCATGAATATCTACGAGGCAATGAGTAAAAACCTTGTGGCCAAGTTGCAGGGCTACAGCAGCGAAGAGAAAAAGGAAATCCTCAGTTATATGGGGATCGGTTTTGATGCTGTGCGCAATGAAGTGATCTCCAAATTTTCGGGTGATACTTCTGTCCCAGGGAAGATAGCGCGTCTTCAGCAGAAGTTTTTCAAATACAACCTACTTAACTGGTGGACCGAGAACGGGCGTTCGGGCGCCGGTCTTATCATGTCCAACTGGATGGCGCGTAATGCTGGCAGTGAGTTTTCAAAGCTGAACCCCGATTTCCGCCGCGTACTTGAAATAAGTGGTATCGGTGAGCATGAGTGGTCGGTATTTCGTAATATGCAGATGGACGAACTGAACGGTAACAGCCATTTGACCCCTAATGGTGTTCAGTTTATCCCCGATCACGACATTGAAAAATATCTTGCGACGCAGAACATCAAGACCAGTTCGGCGGCGATCGCCAATGCGAGGGAAACCCTTGCAGGTAAACTCCGAGGCTACTATCTCGATCGCATTCAGGTTGCCATGTCCGAGCCAGGGGCGAGAACAAATGCGCTAATTAAATTCGGCACTGTACCAGGCACGCCGGTTGGTGAAGCCGTACGAATGATGATGCAGTTCAAATCTTTCACAGCGTCGTTTATGCAGAATACCCTGGGAAGGGAGTTGTACGGCCGTGATTACACGCCGGCGGCCCTTGGGCAGAGTAAGCTACCGGGGCTGGCCAAAGCGATGTTTGCAGGTAACGGGGAATGGCAGGGATTTGCTCAGTTGTTTGTATGGATGACTGCCTTTGGATATCTGTCCATGCAGGCAAAACTCATGGCAAAAGGGCAAACACCGCGACCACTGGATCATAAATCAGTCATGGCAGCGATGGCACAAGGTGGTGGCGCCGGCTTGATGGGGGATTTCCTTTTCGGCGAATATAACCGTTTCGGTGGGGGCATGACATCCAGCCTAGCTGGTCCATTCGTCGGAGATGTAGATCAGCTAAGAAACCTGTACCTGCAGGCCCGAGATGGCGATGCAAAGGCCGGAGACTTTCTCCGTTTTGGTATCAACCATACACCGTTTCTCAATTTGCTTGGTGTGCGTCAGGGTATGGACTATCTTATTCTGAACCGCATGCAGGAATGGTTATCACCCGGCTCTCTTGAGCGGTATGAGCAGCGTTTACAAAAAGATCAGGGTAATACCTTTATGTTGCCGCCGTCGCAATTCATGTTAGGGAAATAATAATGAATTCTAAATATATAGTTTGCGCCATTTTCTGCTCATTTTTAGCCCCTGCAGAAGCAAAGTTTTATGATGGTCAACAATTGTACCAATATGCTCAGGAGTATAAAAAAACTGAGCAAGGTGTTCGCAGCACTCCTGATAATCAGCTTCAGGCTGGCGTATTCATGGGGTATGTGGCGTCAATCATTGATGCATACGGGGCTGAAGGCGCTCAGGTTTTTTGTCAGCCTAATGGGCGGTTACAGACATATGCCGATGTCGTTTATAAATACTTAAACGATAACCCTAATCAGAGAGTTAATTCAGTTGAAAGCTTAGTTATTTCCGCTATGCAGACATCGTTTCGTTGTAAAGAGCCACCAAAATGGATGAACAATAAATAGCGTGACATGTCACGAGGGGGGCTAATGCGCAATTTCATTATTTTGTTTTGCTTGGCCTTACCTTTTTCAGCATCGGCGATCGTCATGGGGGGCAGCAATCTCGGGTTTGGTGGGTATCCTGCCTTCTCTGAGATGGAGCCATCCCCGCCATACACTGACGATCAGTATGCTTGGGAAAACTATCGCAGCCAGGTTGCCGATTATACTGAGAAGGCAAAGCAGTATCTCGAAGACTCCAACTCTGATATGAAAAGGATTCAAGAGTCACAGCAGGAAACGATAGACAAGGCAAACAGAGTTGTCGAAGAATATAACCGCAAGGCTAAAGGTTACTAACAAAAGGCCCACTATGAGGGCCTTTTTTGTAACTTGCTCAGTTATTGACTTATTATTATATCTTAATGGAGTTGTTATATGGAAATGGCAGGTGATTTCAGTGATGTTGCTGAACTTCAAAAGTATATGAACTTTTCAAAGTTCATGGACCTGATTGAAACAAATAAAATATTCCTTTCCAAAGCATCAGGATTTGAGGATAAGAACGAAGGTGGTTTAAGTTTAGAGTTCAGATTTTTGAATGATGGCAGTGCCATGATGTTAGATGCTGCAATGAATCATTTATGGCCGCGCGTTAGAAAATTATCTCCAGAAGAAAAAATTGAACATGATAAAAAAACAGAGCAAATATTTGAAAGCATAGAAAAAAGAATCAACAAGACTATTTTCGGAAACTTTCCTAATAACGAATTTAGCTATGATGACATTAACAAACAGTATAAAGAGTGGATTGATGTGAGTTGCTGGCATGCAAATATGCATGAAAGCATGGCAATGTGGAAAATTTACGGTGAATCAGAGAGTTCGGTATGTATAGTCACCAACCTTGAAAAGATAAAGTCAAGTATTACTCCGCCTGATGGCTATAAAATAATTATCGCTAAAGTCGAATACATATCTCATGATACAGATTCGTTTAAAATCGATCACGATTTAGCTCCATTCATGCACAAATCTAACTTTTATACATACGAACAAGAAGTCAGACTTATTGGTTATAACCCTCTCTGTAAGTTTAAAGAACAGAGACATGATTTTGGTACAAAGGTAAATCTGGATATCACAAACTTAATACAGGAGATAAGAGTGTCACCTTATGCACCTAACTGGTTTTTTGAGTTAGTGAAATTAGTATGTAAAAAATATGACTTAGATATACCAGTTAACCGTTCCAAAATATATGGGAGTTTATAAAGTCCAGAATGATTTGTAATCAACTATCAGCAGTATCCCAAGAATATGCAGAGGTATTGCTGATGGGTAATTTATCGCTTTTCGAGTTCATTGGCGCTTCCCTGCGCCAGTTGTATCACGTTTCCTTACCCACTGGGCGAAATGCTCTCTTGTCAATAGGCGGTTTTTTCCCGGAGAATTCTTTCGGGCTGGCCGCTTTTCTTTCGTCTAGCCACTGCGCGATCTCATCACCATCCCAGGCACAGCGTCCATCGGTAATATAAAATCGTTTTGGAAATTGTCCTTTGTGTTCAAGGCGATCGATTGTACTCATAGATAAGGGAACCACCAGCAACAACTCTTTCCTACCAAAAGCTTTTTTCATTAATTAAACCGTATGTATTAAAAATAGCAGGGTTTTTAGCAAGTGGCGTATCAGAAATGCAGAGGATTACTCCTGGTTATGTGCCGATGCAGATTCAATCGTCCAGATATCATCCATTTACTGTTCAACACTAACTCTTTGTCTCTTCTGTCATGTTTAACTGGGCTCGTAAGCAATGATACTTTCCCCTCATTGGGGGAAAAGGCTACTTCCGGGCGCTTCAACCTGAATGCGTTGCATAAGGCGAGCGGTCATGGCGCTAACAAAGCACTTGCCCAGTGGTTGCGTACTCAAACCGCTAAATCTTTGCTCGCCGAACTGGAAAAAGAAACTGTGCAGATTTGCATAGTTTCAGACGAAGGAAGAAACGGCGGAACTTTCGTCCACGAACTGTTGGCTATCGAATATGCCGGGTGGATCTCACCAAGATTCTGCACAGCACATCCCGGCTAAAACGCCGTTGGTATTAGGTGAAATACACTCAGCGAAATTTTTCGCTCAGTACTCAGATAGCACGGGGAGAAAGCTGCTTTGTTACTTCTATCCAAAACGCGAAACCTGCCTGTACGCAACGTCATTTTCGCGGCAGATGTTGGTTCAGTCCGCTAAATGTTGGTTCAAAATCAGGTAGTGTTAGTTCAATTTTTTGATAAATGTTCAAACAAAACAATGGCCTTTACGTTTTGAGGCAACTGAACCAACCGAACCAACACATTTTGCATGTATATAGAGAAATTTTTCCGCACATAAATTTGGGCGTGATTTTGTTCCGGTGGATATTACCGACATGTGAGAAGGTACCCTGAGCCTCAAATTGCACGATAACTAATCAATTCTCATCCGCAGAAAAATATATGGGGGTACATTTGGGGGTATGTGTGATTTCCTTAACCTACATAGTTAAATAAAATCAGTTTGTTATGTGTTTATATCGAATCCTGTAGGGGCCATTTTGCAGTAAACAGACGTTATTCTACGTCTTTTTTATGCCTAAAATTCAGTAAGTTGGCTGATTTCAGTGCGATAAGGCCGTTTATTATTCTATCTACTTAGCCCTTATTCAGCCCTATCTGCTGGCGGAACACTACGTTGTTTTGACCAGCATAAAAATCTTTTACTTTAAATCTCTCCCCTGTATTCTTTACGGCTGGATTTCTCCCAGCGACAATTCGCAGAGATACCCATGGCCCGCAATCATGTTCTCTTCACTTCACTTTCGCGCCGTAAACGTCGGAGCGCGACTCTCAAAATCAAAAATCTTATCTACAAAGAGCGTGCTGTCTGGGGCGGCGTCTTCTATGACGAATGCGAACATGATGCGGCAGTTGCCAGCGGGGGCTGGACCTGGAGCGATATAGTTTTTCTCGGTCGTGACCCAGTCGTTTTCTGGAATGCGGAGATCATCACGGCGAATGTGGCTTTTAGCGATGAGATAGAAGAGGTTGCTTTCAATGAGGCGCTATTGCGGCTTGACGCTGCCAGCCAGCGTCAGGCAATGCATCTCGATTTCATACCAGATATTAATCGCGATGGAAAAACGATTAGCTATACATGGGGACGAAAGCCTCAACGGAATGACTCGCAGCTTGAGGGATTATCCATAAGTGATTTTGCCGATAAACGGGCGCGAGAAATTGCGCGTACTAATCCACCGCCAGTTTATTGCGGTTACCGCATATTGCCGGGCTACGCAGCAGGAATCGGCTTGAAAATGGTGGTTGACGCTGAAGTGCTCAGTCGGAGTGTAATTGAAAGCGCTATTGCTGATTTTCTCGCTCGCGGAGAACAAAACTGGTTTTCTGACGTGCCTGCCCTTGTCCACTACATTGACAATATCTACTGCAAACCGCTTAACGAGGCATCCTGAGCGAGGCCCCATTGAACGCCAAAATGACTTTCTTCATATCCACGCGGTTGATGACCGCGCTCAATATGATGAAGAACCATGGCAAGAACCCGTGCGGAACGACGCCATCACATGCGTCGCATGAGGCATAAACGGCGAAACGACAACGCTGTGCGTAACGGCAGTCCAAAAGATCAGGGGCGCCACTATACCACTCCATGTTGTTGTTCCTGTTGGATGTGTGGGCACAAGCGTGACTGGTATGGACCAGGCATACAGGAGCAGCGCGCGCAGGCAAAATATAAGGAGGACATATGAGGTAACTATCCATAGCAGGAACCTTTAATGTCTGTTTTTAATTCACGAAGAGACCGCGATCATAACGGTAAACCCAAACCACATTGCCATGTTGGCTATCCAGGGTTCGAAGGAAAGATGATGCACCAGCGTCATCGCGCTTCCTGGCTTTGGCCCGACTTTAACACTTGTCATTGCCCGTCGACCTGGACGCGTATGTTTATGACCAGACCCCGTCGGGCGAAGGAGTTCGCAGCGCTCCGGCGAATCATGAAAGGAGGCGATCCTGACGGGATCTTATTTCCTCATCGCTCCAGGCCCTACGTGTACTATTACTGAGTCCGGTTTTTTTTCCTTAAGGACGCAGAGTGCTGACAAAGCCCTGGCAGAAAAGCCGGGGCTTTCATCTTATTATTATTCTGAATCCGGACGTTATTATAGCGCTGTGGGCCACGCTTCATTATTCCCTGGCGTAAATCTCAAGCGAGTAGAAGGGGGGCTTCGTATCGAGAATAACAATCGTTTCAGAACGTCCCCGGATCTATGTAGCAAAAGGAGCTGTCTTTTCCGAATATGCGGATGCGTCTTTTTATTATTTGTAAAGCCGGGATATTCGTGCCGCTTAAAAGAATAACTCTCAAAAATGAGAAGCCGATCGTTTGAGCAGGACTTTTGTCCTCCGTACCTGACTTACGGCAGGATACACTTTCAGCATATCTTCACTAATAAAATTCTGGAGCTGTTATGACTGCACATATTAATGCCAAATCCGGCGATTTTGCTTCAACTCTTATTATGCCTGGCGATCCCTTGCGCGCTAAATTTATCGCTGAAAATTATCTGCTGGACTATCGGGAAGTGACGAACGTTCGCAATATGCTGGGATACACAGGTTATTATTTCGGGCAGCCTGTATCAGTGATGGGACATGGAATGGGAATACCATCAATGACGCTTTATGCTCATGAACTGGTTAATGACTTTGGCGTTAAGAGAATCATTCGCGTAGGCAGTCTGGGGGCGACTCAGCAGCATGTTAAAATGCGCGATATTATATTGGCTGTTGCCGCCGGGACAGATTCTATCACCAACCTGAAACGCAGTTCAGGTTATTCAATGGCGACATCCGCTGATTTTAAACTGTTGCATCAGGCATGGTTGATTGCGCAAAAAAGTGGCATTGATATAAAAGTTGGCAACGTCTTTAGCGGCGATCTCTATTACGACCCGGATGAAAATCTGATCCCTGCACTGGAGAAGTTTGGAGTGCTGGGGATTGATATGGAAGTTGCCGGTCTTTATGGCTTAGCTCATCAGTTTGCAATTGAAGCTCTTGCCATTTTAACGGTCTCCGATCATTGCCTCACCGGAGAAGAGACCACGTCAGAAGAGCGACAGTTAACTTTCAATAATATGATCGAGCTGGCTCTGAATACGGCGATTACAGCTTAGCTCTTGTTCAATTGACACCAGCAGGGGTGTTTTATATGAAAAATAAACTCTCACTTACCCTAATTAGCTTTCTGGCGAACTTTATTATGGCGGGGTTTGCCAGCCAGTTTGGCATGCTGATTGAGCCCATTGCAGAGCATTATAATGCGGATATCAACGCGGTTGCATCTATTTTCTCTTTACTCAACGGAGGAGCCCTGGCAGGGACGATAGCGGCATTTTTCCTTATTGAAAAAATCGGCGTAAAACGCATGACGCTGATGATCTACTCCGTGGTTTTCCTTTGCGCGCTGGCGATGCATGTAAGCAGTGAACTGTGGTCTGTTATGGTGGCGATGACCCTGGTGGGGCTTTGCGGCGGCATTGGCCTGTGCGTAGCGGGTACCATCGTGGTTTCCGTTTGGCAGGACCGTATCCAGAGCACGATGCTGGTGGTCCAGGATGCCACCTTCAACGTTGCGGGCGTGATCTTCCCGCTGATCACCACCTTTGCCCTGACGCACAACATGTCATGGAGCTACAGTTACCTGAGCGTCGGTATGGTGGCGCTTGTCACGCTGGGGATTGTGGCTCTGACCCGCTTCAATGCCTGTGAAGCGGCGCCCTCTTCGGGACCCTCAGACGCGGTAAAATCTGAATGGAACCCTGGAATTATCAGCGGCGGGATTGGCCTGTTTCTTGGCATGCTGGCGCTTTATACCTTCCTGACTTGGGCGCCGCTGTTTGTGAAAAACAAATTTGGCATTCCCTTTGAAGAGGCTGGAAACATCATTACTCAATATTGGGGAGCTGCGCTGGTGGGGGCATTAGTTTCAACCGGTATTGTCGCCCGGGTGAAGATACACTATTTTTTGTTGAGCATTATTTTACTGGCCTGCGTCATTACGACGATTATCGTCACTAAAGAAACGCTTTCTGGCTTAGATTACCTGGCTTACAGCTATGGCTTTGTATGTGCAGCGCTTTACAACTCGTTTATTGCCTATGGTGTATCCTTTGTTAAACGCGCCAGCAGTCAAAATGTATCTTATATATTAATTAGCGGAAGCGCGGGCGCCATGTTTAGCCCGGCGATCAGCGCGTTAATGGAAAAAACGATGGGCCTGCAGAAAATCATGTATGCGATACCTGTTTTATATTTCATTATTTTTGTCATGCTGGTGGCTACTCTTAAATTAAAAAGTAAAGCAGCACAATAAAATCATCTCTCTTTTCAGTTTAACTTTGCGGCATTGCTCCATTGCAGGAGCAATAAGGCTCAGGTTTTATCAAAGGAATGGAATATGTTTAATGCCAAAAAAACATTATTAGCAATGATAATTAGCGTTGGCTGTCCTCAGGCAATAGCAGCTGACTATCGTGACGGCAATATCAGAAAGAATGACTTTAGCTGGATGCAAATGAATCTTATGCAGAGCGTGGATGCTAAAGTCCCATACGGAATTCGCAACGATACTTATCTTGAACTTGAGTTTGGCGCGCGCTCGGGTATTGTCGATCTTTACGGCTATGTTGATATTTTTGACATCTTTGACAGTAAACATGACGATCGCCATGGCGGGGATAACTTTTTTGCTAAGATATCGCCGCGTTTTTCACTGGATGCCATTTTCAACAAAGATTTATCCGTCGGCCCATTCAACGAGTTTTATATCGCAACGGTCAATAACATTGGCGATCGCGAATTATTTGAGCACTATATAGGGCTTGGTACGGATGTGAAAGTCCCGTGGTTCGGCATGGTAGGGATGAACGTCTATGCTCACTATGTACGGGAAAACTATGGCGCCGAAAACGAAGGTAAGTGGGACAGATATATGTTCTCCACGAACTGGTCAACCCCCTTTTACCAGTTTGCCAATGGTAGCCATTTAAATTACCAGGGGTATTTCGATTATCAGTTTGCGGCGAATAAAAATAGCGATCGGTCGCTTTACAGTAACAATGCGATTGAATGGTATAACGGTATCTACTGGCATACGGAAAATTATGCCGTAGGTTATGGCTTGAAATATTTCCGCAATATGGCGTTGATGCAAAACCACGGCGGCGCAGGCCGTACAACCGGGCTTGGGCACTACTTTAGTCTCACCTGGAAGTTTTAATTGGATATGAATGGCGCGCCGTCTCCGGCGCGTCATTCAGCAATATCGTTGCCGAGAAACTTTCGCAACCCATCAAGATCCTGAATTGCAATGCCTTGTTTAGTTCGTACTACCAGTCCGGCATCAATCAGCGCTTTAACCGCGCGGCGATAAACGCGGTCGGTGGTGCCGAATCTTTCCGCTTCCTGATAATTCTTACTGAATCCATCCATTGGCTGTTTGTTCAGGTGCTGCCGGTAGAGGTCATAGGCAACATTATGAACGATGGGGTAGAGCATGCGATGCAAGAAGATTTCCAGCATATCCTGGTAGTCTACCGCCATGGCGCTGGCAAAAAATATCGCCAGTTTAGGATGTTGATTCAATGCTTCTTCGAGCCGCTCGCAGCTGCATACCGCAACGGTAAGTGGTTCCTCCGCTACGATATCCAGCTGACAGCGATAGCCTGTGAAAAACTCCATTTCACCAAAGAGTTGCTCATCGCATTCCATTGCACCCAGCTGGAAGCGACGGCCGTTTTCCGCGCTGTAACACAGAGATATTCTGCCCGATTCGACCATGATTAAGCGGTCAACAACCTGGCCCTGATGATAAAGATGCTCATTTTCGGCAATAAGCTGCTTATCTGAGAGTAGCTCGCGAAACGTTCTCTCGATAAATGCATCATCCTGTTGCCAAATGCTATGAAAACGACCTTTGGTGAGTGGTTTAAGCTGCATATTTTGCTATCTGTAAAGAAGCGAATCCCTACTTTTGGATGATATTAATAGAGGCTGATGACATGACGTTAATGGTGCATTCTACTCAATCGCCGTGTTAAAAAATATCAATAACTGGATGTCGCGCCTGCGCTGCAGAGAGAGCATCCTGGAAGTGGATTGACACGCTATCCATGCGATTGAGCTTCGTCTCGGATGCAGCCGCAGCTAAAACAGCATTTGCCTGGACTCCGGGGCGCGCCTGAAGAAAAACGCTGAATGGCTCGCTCGTTTTCCCGGCCTCAGGCGCCGGTTTCATTTTTTATTCGCCTGTTAATGTATTCCACGGCCTGAGAGACATCCATAATCCCATTAATCGCGTTAGTCACACCCTGGCCGATAATAATTTCTGCCTGGCGCAGGTTGAAGGGCTTACCCTGCGTTCCCTGCGACTCTCTTATCCCGACCATGCCCTTTTCATTCAATAAATTAAACCATGGATAGAGGTTCAGGACGTTCTGATCGTGACAAATTCCTGACCAGGCGCAGTTTCCTCCGAGCAGAACCAGATGACGCGCAATTTCATCGGAATAAAGCCAGCTGAAGAACTGCTCAACCTGTTTTTTCTTTTTGCTGTAGCGGGACATCCCAATGGATCCCCCTCCCAACTGTGGAAGCTGTCCCGGGACTGAAGCATAGCCGATAGTGGGGGCGATAGGGCTATGCGCGACGTCGTTGAACAAATTGAGATACATGATCAACATGGCGAGGTTGCCGCGCTCAAACTGCTTAACGGCGTCACTCCACCATTCTCCTGAGAGATTCACGGCGACGGAGAGCTGTTGCAGGTATTGTTCAAGCGCCGTAGCGGCAAGCGAAGTCTCCAGTTGAACCGGTTCGCCTTCGCAAACCAGACGTCCGCCGAGCGCGTAGTAACGCAGTAGGTATTCCGTGGCGATAAGCCCTGAGCTGCCTAAGGTCACCGCCGTGCCCATCGGGCGCAGCCTGTTATCCGGCTGATGCAGGCGACTGAAGAAAGCCGCTAACTCATCAAATTGCGCAAAGTTTTTGGGTAGCGTCAACTCTTTGCCCGTCGTTTCGTAGAACATCCGTTTTAACGTCGCATCTTCAAAGAGATCGCGTCGGTAAAACAGAAGCTGCATACTGGCATCAAAGGGGATGGCCCACGCGGTGCCATTCACTATGCTGAAGTGCTGTCGAATCTGGTCAGAAAAATGAGTCAGCAGCTGCGGCAGCGCAGGGGAAATCGACTCCAGCGGCAATAAGGCTTTTTCTGCAAACCAGGGAAAACAGGCCATATCGATGCGCAGGAGATCGTAATAAGGATGCAGATGAAGATGGGAAAGAATTTCAAACACTTCATCATAAGGATAAACCGCAAGATTTACCTTGATACCGGTCTGACGATAAAAGTGAGGTAACAGCTTTTTCAGTGCATCGGTTGAGGGGCTGGGCAAAATTAACATATTCAGCGTCGCCTCGGTCTCAGGCGGCTGGACGGATTGGCCATCTAATGAAAATCCGCTATTTGTCAGAATTCGATGCGTTACCTGTTTTTTAGGCTGGCGAATATGGGAAGCGATGGCGGTACCCAGGCGACCATAGTCCATCTGGTAGTTTGTGACGCCGTCGAAGGCTGCCGGAAGATTATCACTCAACTGCAGTATCGGCGGACAGGGCTGCACGCTACCAAACCAGGCTGCCTGCGTCACGGCTCGCGTTTTATCACTATCCTGAGTGATGAAAATATCGGGGGGAACCCCGCGGAAAAAATCAAACGCTACGGTGTTAGACTCGCCCGCCTGGGAGGATAACACGGTGAGCTTAGCCTGCGGACTGACTGTCCGGCAGGTCTCCTGTATCGCCTGAATAAAACATGCGCTATGAGCATATTCAAGGGGTTCGCAGAAGATACCGATATGGCCCGGCCGCTGCGCGAGCGCTCTTCTCGCAAGGTGTTCACCCGCAGTGACGTAATCGAGGCTGAAATAGTTGTCAGCTCCGGTAGGTTGCCGGTATGCAAAAAGGATCTGTTCCGCGGGCAGCTTGAGCATTTCATAATAAGGTTGGCTATCGCTCAGGCAGCTGACGGTAACAATGGTCTGGTAAGATTTTGCCGCCAGCGTTTGCAGAATCTCCAGTTCCAGGTTGGGCAGATCGTTGGTCAGGTAAAGATCCAGCGGTTCGCTTAATGATGGCTGACAGACCTGATGTAAGCCCCGGTAAAGCTGGTAATACTGCTCCGCATTAATGTCTGGCAGCAGTAGCGCCACCCCTTGGCTTTTACTGGCTCTTAACGATTGCGCCTGCGCATTTAACTGATAGCCCACTTCCTTAGCCGCTCGTTGAACCGCTTCAATCTTCTCAACGCTGACATTTCCTCTGCCATTAAGTACGTTCGAGACAGTGCCGTGTGATACACCGGCTAGCTTTGCTATGTCTTTGATTGTCGGCATATTTTAATCCTTACCCTCATACGTTGATGCTAGCACGGCATACATCTGAAAACTATCGTTGCCGGTATTATTTGAACGTTACAAAATAAATTTGTGTGATTTATAGACATTAGGAATATTAATCTTTTCCGGCTTGAGATGATTAACTATATGGTAAAAATGATAATTTATTGAAATTTAAGATAAAGTAAGTAAGTTTTTGAAGGGGATCACTTCTGGGGTAAAAGATTGTTGTTCCGGTTAAACGGCAGAACCATAATTGACACGTTCCAATTACGTTTGATTACATTTTTGATGATAAAAACAGCAACCTGTTAGTGATAAGAGGAAATCATGAAGATCCATTTTCTGGGAACGGCAGCGTCTGAAGGGATACCTAACCCGTTTTGCCGCTGCGAGCACTGTCAGCAAGCCCGTATACGTAAGGGAAAAGACATTCGTACACACTCTTCCGCGATTATTGATGATCAACTGTTGATTGACGTCGCGCCGGAATTTAGCCAGCAGCTGCTGCGCGACGGCATGGACGCAACTGAAATCAGGTCGCTTCTGTTTACCCATACTCATCCCGATCATTTCAACGTCGGCGATCTTTTCAGCCGAATGGAGGGTTACGGATTTGAGATTAACCATCCGCTGAATATCTTTGGTAACGATCGTGCGATTAACGGTGCGGCAGAGGTTTTGCCGGGCTATAGCGCAGAGCGCTTTGCCTTTCATTGCCTGGTGCCCTTCGTCACCGTAGAAACCCGTGGTTATCGGATAACTCCGCTGCTGGCTAACCATGCTAAATGGGAGCTTTGTTATACCTGGTTTATCGAAAAAGAGGGCCAGTCAATTTTTTACGGTCATGACTCTGGCTGGTTTCCTGAGCTCACCTGGCAGTGGCTGGAAGGTAAAAAAATCGATCTGGCCGTTCTGGAGTGTACCTACGGCTTTAATGGAGAAAACCGTACCAATAACCATATGAGTCTGGAAACGGTGTTCGCTGCCAGAGACAGACTGGCGGAACTGGGCTGCCTGAAGAAAACAAGTCAACTTGTCGTCTCGCATATTTCACACAGCGGCGGTCTCATGCACGATGAGCTAGGGAAGGTGCGAACAAGTTCCTGATATGAGATCATCATATTCATCCGGAGCGCATC
>OAVE01000049.1_pt1 | contig 77332 bp, 96 predicted proteins | sample 1476361 | NCBI WGS metagenome assembly OAVE01 (sample SAMEA2580078, study PRJEB22360) | human gut metagenome | biome: human gut; feature: human-associated habitat; material: faeces | place: Denmark | collected 2008/2010
TCTGATAAATTGTTAAAGAGCAGTGCAACGCGGCTTTCGCTCACCGTTGCGAGGTGGCGTATATTACGCTTTCCTCTTTCAGAGTCAACCCGTTATTTCAGGATTTTTTCTCTTCAACCGACCGGGTTGTTTGTGAAGTGATTCACATCTGCCGTGTCAGTGGGAGCGCATTATAGGGATCCCATTTTTTTGCACAAGCCTTTTTTCGATCTTTTTTTCCAAATGATGGTTTTTCAGCCGCTTCGCGGCGTTCTTGCTCAATTCGCTCAATTTTTACCACAATAAAGGGTTGCAGACGGCCAAAAAAGCAACCAAAGTCTCTGCACTCCCTTCGTTTATTGAGGTAACCATGACCACCAGTTTACGTCGTTATAAAGATTTATTCCCTAAAACGGGCCTGCGCGTGATGATCGACAGCAGCAGCGTGGTGATCGGTGATGTCAGAATGGCTGATGACGTCAGTATCTGGCCTCTGGTCGCGATTCGCGGCGATGTGAATTACGTCGAAATAGGCGCTCGCACCAACATTCAGGACGGTAGCGTCTTACATGTCACGCATAAATCACCATCTAATCCGCAAGGCAATCCACTGATCATTGGCGATGATGTCACCGTCGGGCATAAGGTGATGCTACACGGCTGCACTATTGGTAATCGGGTACTGGTCGGGATGGGTTCGATTTTGTTGGATGGCGTGATTGTTGAAGACGACATAATGATTGGCGCAGGTAGTCTGGTGCCTCAGAACAAACGCCTCAAGAGTGGCTACCTTTACTTTGGTAACCCGGTAAAACAGATACGCCCCCTGACGGAGGCGGAAATCGCGGGGCTCATATATTCAGCGAATAACTATGTAAAGTGGAAAGGTGATTATCTCGATCAGGAAAGCCAGACCCAACCCTGAGCATCTTCCCGCTGGTCGAGAATGAGATCCTGGGCTTCATCTTCCAGATCCCAGCGATGTTCACGAAAAGCGGCCAGCCATTGTGCGGGTTCTTCACCGCCAAAACGCTTCTTGAGCACCGTTAACGTTAAGGCGCAGGTAAGCTGCATGCCGTTAACTAATGCCGGAAAAGCGATACATTGATGCGCTTCATCCCATATCTCTCTGTCTGGAAACTGAATAGCCTGGTTCACGCATTCAGTTCCTTCTGCAACGCTGCAATGACTGGCCTAATTTCTGGCAGTACGCCATGCCATAACAGCACCGCATGGGCAGCCTGCGCCACCAGCATTCCCAACCCATCAGCGCATTTTGTCGCACCGTGTTGCTGGCAGAGGGCTAAAAATGGCGTACAGCCTTTCTGGTAAAACATGTCATAACAACAGACATGAGGATTTATTAAGGTAACAGGGATCGAGGGAACATCGCCGTCAATACCGCTGGACGTCGCATTAACAATCAGATCAAATTCCTGACCGCCCAATGCTTCTATATCTAAAGCGCGGACGCTGCCGGTATGAGAAAAAAGCGTAGCCAGTTCATGGGCGCGAGAATAGGTACGATTAACAATAGTCACGGCGCAATCCAGCGACAGGAGAGGAAGCAATACGCCGCGTGAAGCCCCACCTGCGCCAATAAGCAACACCCGGAATCCAGGTTTAATAAAACCAAGCCGTTCCAGATCGCTCAGTAGTCCAATACCATCGGTATTGTCCCCAAGCAGGCGGCCATCCTCCAACCGTTTAAGCGTATTGACCGCACCAGCCAGCGCTGCGCGTTCAGTTAACTCATCAGCTCGCGCGAAGGCCTCTTCTTTAAAAGGCACGGTGACGTTCGCTCCCTTACCACCTTCATTAAAGAAAGCATCGAGCGTGGTAACAAAATCATCGAGCGGAGCCAGGATACGGCCATAGGGATGCGTAATTTGCAGCTGCTGCGCAAAAAGCCGATGAATAGATGGCGACTTGCTATGGGCAATCGGGTTTCCGAAGACGGCATAAGTTTCCATGAGTTACCCCTGGCGGAAGAGTTCGCCCGTCAAGGCGTCACGTATTTCAGATGGGTTTTGACGCCCGCCCGTTGCCCCATCGACTACCGGGAAATCAGCGCCAAACTGCGTATAAACCTCAGCCGTCGTGCGACAAGGAGGCTGGCCCGATAAATTTGCGCTGGTAGAAACAAGCGGTTTCCCGTAAGCCTTACACAGTTCGACCACCAGCGGATGATCCGTGACTCGTACCGCCAATGAATTGAAGCGCCCGGTCAACCAACGCGGCGTTGAAGCGCAGGCAGGGAAGACAAATGTTACCGGCCCAGGCCAACACGAAAAAATAGCCGCTAGCTGCGCATCACTCAGCTGCGTATCGTCAATATACGGCTTGAGTTGCTCAAAGTTCGCAGCAATCAGAATCAGCCCCTTTTCAACGGGACGCTGCTTCAGTGCGAGCAGACTCATGACGGCTTTTTCGCTATCGGGATCGCAACCGACGCCAAAAACGGCTTCTGTTGGATAGGCGATGACATGTTCATTATTCAGAAGCGCCACAGCGCGTACGATGGCTTCTGAGGGCAGGTTATTATTCACAGATTTATTCCGCCGATATCGGCTTTCCACATTGTTTGCTGGCGCAGAAGCGCTTAACGCCCTGCGCCGTTTTCTTTTCGATTAGCAACGGGTAATGACACTCAGGACACTCGCCCGCCACTGGCCTGAAGTTAATGACGAACTGACAATCGGGGTAACGATCGCAGGAATGGAAGTTTTTTCCAAACCGTGAACGGCGCTGAACCAGATACCCTTGTCCGCATTGTGGGCAGGCTATTGCAGTTTCATCCGGCTTATCGATAAGTTCAGTATGTTCGCAATCAGGATAGCTGCTGCAACCGATAAACATACCAAAACGCCCCTGGCGGAGTACCAGCACCGCGCCGCAGGACGGACACGTTTGCCCCTCCAGAACTTTGACAATATGTCCGTCCGCCTGGCTTTTCAGGGGGCGGACATAGTCACAGTCAGGATAATGCGAGCAGCCGAGAAAAGGCCCGTGCTTCCCGGAGCGTATTACCAGTTCAGCCCCACACTGCGGGCAGGGTTCGTTTTTACGCACCGAAAACAGCGCTGTTTTGGTCATAACAATTCTAATGTCGCAGCAAAAAAGTTAGTGCAGCATACCTTCATTTACTTCAAAGAGTAATTCTTCCATTTGCTGGTAGGCATTTTCGCAACCGGGAATATTGAACAGCACCATCAGAATCACCCATTTGAGATCCTCCAGATCGAATTCTGCCGTATCCAGCGCCAGCACGCGCTCTATCACCATTTCCCGTGTTTCGAGGTTCAACACCTGAATTTGCTCAAGGAATAGTAAGAATCCCCGGCAACTCGCATCAAGACGCTGACACTCCTCGTCAGTATAGACTCGTAACGAGAGTGGGTCAGAAGCTAGCTGCATGGGTGCAACAAGCCCCTCCTGGTAATCAGCCAGTTTTTCGAGCCACATTAGGGCGTTATAGATATCTTCTCGTTCAAAACCGGCATCGGTCAGATCCCGAGTCAGCTTGTCCTGATCCACGCGCATTTCTGCTTCGTTATGGATGTAAGTTTCAAACAGATACATCAGTACGTCGAACATGGCTTGCCCTCCTTAATCGGACATAGCCGCCGGGTACAGCTGCGATCCAGCCTGCTAACTCCAGTTCTAGTAGCTGGGCTACGGTTACTGGCACAGATTGGCCGGCACGTTCAGCGACAACGTCAACAGGTGTTACCTCATCTCCTACGTTAGCCAGGAGCTCTGGAAATGGCAATGCTACAGAAGGCCGATTACCGCAATTATTTACCTCATCTGGCTCAGGAAGAATATACGGTAGCTCATCTCGCCAGTATTCGACGATATCTTCAGGGGCTGTTACGGGAATCGCGCCCTGCTTGATGAGCCAATGAGGACCTTCTGAACCCGGGCTGCCAATCGGCCCTGGCAGAGCAAATACATCCCTTCCCTGCTCCAGCGCATACCGAACCGTCACTAATGAGCCACTTTTCAGCGCAGCTTCAATAACCAACACACCGGCGCTTAGGCCACTGATAATTCGGTTACGACGGGGAAAATTGCCCGGCAGGGGCGGAGTAAACAGCGGGAACTCAGAAATGACGGCTCCGCCACCGTTAATTATCTGTTCCGCTAACGCCTGATGGCGACGAGGATAGATCTCTCCTAAGCCATTCCCTAAAACTGCCACCGTTTTACCTTTCCCTTCCAGCGCACCACGATGAGCAATACCATCAATGCCAAGGGCCAGACCGCTCGTGATCGTAATGCCATAACGCGCTAAAGCTTCGCTAAATAGTTTTCCCCAACGAGCGCCATACCACGAGTGCGACCGACTCCCGATGACGGACAGCTGCCGGCTACTGAGTAGCGCAGGATCTCCACATACTAAAAGAGCGCAAGGAAAGTCGACAATCGCCCGCAGTTGGGGTGGGTAAAGCGGATCTTCGGCAGTCAGTAAATAGCAATTGGGCCGCTCCAGCCATTGCAGCGTGGCATCGATTTCGCATTGGTTAACACCGAGGAAATGCTTCGATTGCGCCAGATTCAAACCACGGGCACGCAACTCTTCTCGCTCTAGCGTCGGAGATGAACATAGCTGGCGTGCAGCACTGATAGCACCTTCTCCATACAGGCTGCTCACTCTCATCAAACGTAACCAAATTTCCCTCGGCGTCATCCCTATTCCCCTGCCACAAGCGACTTTAACAATCTTTGCGATTGGTCAGTGAGACTGTCAATTGCAGGGGGTTTTGTCTAGAATAGAGGTAATAATCTTTCCAACTCCTGAACACAACTCTGGATAACTATGTCAGTTTTGCAAGTGTTACATATTCCGGACGAGCGCCTTCGCAAAGTCGCAAAACCGGTAGAAGAAGTAAATGCAGAAATTCAGCGTATCGTCGATGATATGTTCGAGACGATGTACGCTGAAGAAGGTATCGGTCTGGCCGCAACGCAGGTAGATATTCATCAGCGCATTATCGTTATTGACGTATCAGAAAATCGTGAAGAGCAGCTGGTATTAATTAACCCTGAGCTGCTGGAGAAGAGCGGAGAAACAGGTATTGAAGAGGGTTGTCTCTCTATTCCTGAACAGCGTGCTTTAGTACCACGTGCAGAAAAGGTGAAAATCCGCGCGCTCGATCGTGAAGGTAAACCTTATGAGCTTGAAGCTGATGGTCTGCTGGCAATCTGTATTCAGCATGAGATGGATCACCTCGTCGGTAAGCTGTTCATCGACTACCTGTCGCCGCTCAAGCAACAACGCATTCGTCAGAAAGTTGAGAAACTTGATCGCCTGAATGCCCGAGCTTAAGGACGAGAATTAACGTGTCAGATTCACTACGTATTATTTTTGCGGGCACACCTGACTTTGCAGCGCGTCATCTCGACGCGCTGCTCTCCTCTGGACATAACGTTGTTGGCGTGTTCACCCAACCGGACCGTCCGGCTGGTCGTGGTAAAAAACTCATGCCCAGCCCGGTAAAAGTTCTGGCGGAAGAGCAAGGCATACCGGTATTCCAGCCAGCTTCGTTACGTCCGCAGGAAAACCAGCAACTCGTCTCTGACCTGCGCGCAGATGTTATGGTCGTCGTGGCCTATGGCCTCCTTCTGCCAAAAGCCGTACTTGATATTCCACGCCTGGGCTGCATTAACGTTCACGGCTCGCTGCTTCCGCGCTGGCGCGGTGCGGCCCCGATTCAACGTTCGCTTTGGGCTGGCGATGCCGAGACGGGTGTAACCATCATGCAGATGGATGTTGGTCTCGATACGGGTGATATGCTGTATAAGCTTGCGTGCCCGATCACCGCAGAAGACACCAGCGGGACGCTGTACGACAAGCTGGCGAACCTGGGCCCCCAGGGGCTTATCGAAACCCTTAAGCAGCTTGCCGCAGGCACCGCAAAACCGGTTGTACAGGATGAAGCGCTGGTTACCCATGCGCAAAAACTCAGCAAAGAAGAAGCGCGTATCGACTGGTCTCTTTCCGCTGCACAGCTAGAACGCTGCATTCGCGCCTTTAACCCATGGCCAATGAGTTGGATAGAAATTGATGGTCAGCCGGTGAAAGTCTGGCAGGCATCGGCGATCGACACGGCAACAAAAGCCGAGCCGGGGACCATTCTTGAAGCGACAAAACGGGGAATTCAGGTCGCAACCGGGGACGGGGTTCTGAATTTACTCTCGCTACAGCCAGCCGGGAAAAAAGCCATGAGTGCTCAGGATCTATTAAACTCGCGCCGGGAATGGTTTGTACCTGGCAGCCGTCTGGTCTGACGCTCCTTTCTTAATACGCCCGGTGTTACCGGGCATTTTTATTTTTGTACTTATGAAAAAACAACTCAATTTACGCAGTCTGGCAGCGCAGGCCGTTGAACAGGTTCTCGAACAAGGGCAATCCTTAAGCAACGTTCTGCCGCCGCTGCAACAGAAAGTCTCTGATAAAGATAAAGCGCTGCTTCAGGAGCTATGCTTTGGCGTGCTACGTACGCTTTCACAGTTAGATTGGCTGATCGGCAAGCTCATGTCCCGGCCGATGACGGGTAAGCAGCGTGTTGTGCACTACCTGATTATGGTGGGCTTTTATCAACTGTTATACACACGCATTCCGCCTCATGCAGCTTTGGCGGAAACCGTTGAAGGCGCCGTTGCTATTAAACGTCCACAGCTCAAAGGGTTGATCAATGGGGTCTTGCGCCAGTTTCAACGTCAGCAGGAAGAGCTGTTAGCTGAATTTTCTCGTAGCGAGATCCGCTTTTTACATCCTTCCTGGTTATTGAAACGTCTGCAAAAAGCCTATCCAGCACAGTGGGAAGCCATTGTGGAAGCGAACAACCAGCGCCCGCCGATGTGGTTGCGGGTAAACCGCGTCCATCATTCGCGCGACAGCTGGCTGGCTTTACTGGAAGAGGCGGGAATGAAAGGGTTTACTCATCCTGCTTACCCTGACGCCGTGCGCCTGGAAACACCGGTACCGGTCCACGCATTGCCCGGGTTTGAGGCAGGTTGGGTGACCGTGCAGGATGCCTCTGCCCAAGGCTGCATGACATTCCTTGATCCGCAAAACGACGAGTATATTTTGGATCTATGCGCTGCCCCGGGTGGTAAAACCACCCATATTCTCGAAGCGGCGCCCGAAGCACAGGTTCTGGCTGTCGACGTTGATGAGCAGCGACTCTCCCGCGTCTATGACAACCTGAAGCGTCTGGGCATGAAAGCGACCGTCAAACAAGGCGATGGCCGTTATCCAGCCCAATGGTGTGGCGAGCAGCAGTTCGATCGTATTCTGTTGGATGCCCCTTGTTCCGCCACCGGTGTTATTCGCCGTCACCCGGATATCAAATGGCTGCGCCGGGATCGTGATATCGCGGAACTGGCCCAGCTCCAGGCTGAAATTCTGGATGCCGTATGGCCGCACCTGAAATCCGGCGGCACTCTGGTTTACGCGACATGTTCCGTATTGCCAGAAGAGAACAGCCAGCAAATAAAAGCCTTCCTGCAACGTACAGCTGATGCGGTTCTTAACGAAACCGGCGATGCAGATTTACCGGGCCAGCAAAATTTGCCAGGCGCCGAGCAAGGTGACGGCTTCTTTTACGCTAAGCTAATCAAAAAGTAATGAGACAACGAGTCGCGACTGATGAAAATTATCATATTGGGCGCAGGGCAGGTCGGCGGAACTCTGGCAGAAAACCTTGTCGGTGAGAACAACGATATTACGCTGGTAGACACGAATGGCGACCGCCTTCGCAGTCTTCAGGACAAATTTGATCTCAGAGTGGTTCAGGGCCACGGCTCGCACCCGCGCGTGCTGCGCGAGGCCGGTGCGGATGATGCCGACATGTTGGTTGCAGTGACCAGCTCAGATGAAACGAACATGGTGGCCTGCCAGGTCGCCTATTCGCTGTTTAATACACCAAATCGTATTGCCCGCATCCGTTCCCCGGATTATGTACGCGATGCCGATAAACTTTTCCATTCAGAAGCGGTTCCTATTGACCACCTCATCGCTCCAGAGCAGTTGGTAATTGACAGTATTCACCGTCTGATCGAGTACCCAGGCGCGCTGCAGGTGGTTAATTTTGCTGAAGGAAAAGTCAGCCTTGCAGTCGTTAAAGCTTATTATGGCGGCCCTTTGGTGGGAAACGCGCTTTCAACTATGCGTGAGCATATGCCGCATATTGATACACGCGTAGCGGCTATTTTCCGCCACGATCGTCCTATCAGGCCACAAGGATCAACAATCGTAGAGGCCGGTGATGAGGTGTTTTTCATCGCCGCATCACAGCATATCCGTGCAGTGATGAGCGAACTTCAGCGCCTTGAAAAACCGTACAAGCGCATCATGCTGGTTGGCGGGGGAAACATCGGGGCCGGACTCGCCCATAAGCTGGAGAAAGATTACAGCGTCAAGCTTATTGAACGTAATCAACAGCGTGCCGCAGAGCTCGCAGAAAAGCTGCAAAATACAATTGTCTTTTACGGTGATGCATCAGATCAAGAATTGCTGGCGGAAGAACATATCGATCAGGTCGATCTTTTCATTGCCGTCACCAACGATGATGAAGCCAATATTATGTCTGCCATGCTCGCAAAACGCATGGGCGCCAAAAAAGTGATGGTACTGATCCAACGCCGCGCCTACGTTGATCTTGTTCAGGGGAGCGTGATCGACATTGCAATATCACCGCAGCAGGCAACTATTTCAGCTCTGCTCAGCCATGTGCGGAAAGCTGATATTGTCGGCGTTTCCTCTCTGCGCCGCGGTGTCGCGGAGGCCATTGAAGCTGTAGCGCACGGAGATGAAAGCACTTCGCGGGTCGTTGGTCGCGCTATCGATGAGATTAAGCTTCCCCCCGGAACAATTATTGGCGCAGTAGTACGCGGTAATGATGTCATGATCGCGAATAATAATCTGCGTATTGAGCAAGGGGATCATGTCGTTATGTTCCTGACGGACAAAAAATTCATCTCTGATGTTGAGAGACTATTCCAGCCAAGTCCTTTCTTCCTGTAGTTCGCAGGCGTCGACGAGACGCCTTTCTTTTATCCCTTATATATCAAAGGATAATATTTTTCTGCAATTATTCCCCAGTAATGGAAAATAGGAATACATTTGTTAAACTTATCAGTGTTAGCTGGCTCAAGGAGAATAAAATGAGTTTTTTAAAAGAATTTCGCGAATTTGCGATGCGCGGGAACGTGGTTGATTTGGCAGTCGGTGTCATCATTGGTGCAGCCTTTGGTAAAATCGTATCGTCGTTAGTTGCCGATATTATTATGCCACCGCTAGGTTTACTCATTGGCGGAATCGACTTTAAACAGTTTGCTGTCACGCTACGGGACGCCCAGGGAGACATCCCAGCGGTCGTAATGCATTATGGCGTATTCATCCAGAACGTCTTCGATTTTATTATCGTGGCGTTTGCCATTTTTATGGCAATCAAACTGATGAATAAATTGAACAGAAAAAAAGAAGAAACCCCGGCAGCACCACCGGCCCCGACCAAAGAAGAAGTCCTGCTTAGCGAAATTCGTGACCTGTTGAAAGAACAAAACAATCGTTCTTAAGAAGCGTCAAAAGCAGAAGGCCAGTGGTAAGAAAGTTAATTACTTTCTTGCCACTGGCCTCCCGACCATTCCGTCCTGCATGTTTTTCTTTTCTTTGGTAGCTGCCTTTCCCTTTCCTGTTCTTCTCAACTCTCTGCCTGAATAATGGGTCATGAAGTAATGCCTCAATGGCGTTATCTTTTATTTGCCCTTTCGTATGCTGATAGCGGCTCATAAACTCTCCAGATTAGTAAAAGAAATCGGCCTGAGTGTAGACGCGACTGATGCAAAAATCAACGTGCTGTATTTTGGTTGCTGGCCCCCTGCTCAAGCGCTTCAAGAATTGAACAATAGACGCTGCTGTGCGCTGTGCCGCAGCAAGCATCATTGAGGCGCTGCAAAGAGCGACGCATGGTTTGTAGCTCTTTAATCCGGGATTCCACTTCGCTCAAACGGGCCTGCACAATACCTTTAGATTCCTGGCAGGTGTGATGCTCTGGATCGATGCGGATCGAGAGAAGTTCGCGGATCGATTCTAGCGTGAAACCGAGCTGTCTGGCATAGCGAATAAAACGCAGCCTCTGTAAGTCGTTGTCCGTATAGAGGCGAAATCCACCTTCCGTACGCACATTGTGATCCATCATCTGCTGCTTTTCGTAGTAGCGGATGGTGTCGGGAGTAACGTCAGCCAATTTTGCCAGTTCACCAATACGGTACATGATTACTCCTCATTAATTTTATGTAGCAACTTATCAGCGTAATCTCCACGCAGGAAGTCCGTGTTCAGGCCCGCCTGTCGCAGCTTTAACTCGAGTAGCGCCAAACGACGGCTCAGTTCCGCATAGCGCGGATCGCTCTCCTGTACACCTTTCAGTAGGTCAGTGAGCATTACCGCTTCTTTACGATGTTCGAGTTCGGGAGGTAAACAACCTGCATTTTTGAGTAATCGGTAACCTGCGCGCAGCTCAGCTGGCACATGCGAGTCGTCATCCAGAGAAAGAGGTTCCCCACTTCCCGGAAGATTATCTAACTCACCTTTGCGCTGTGCATCAAGAATATGGCGCTCTGCCCACTGATCCAGTAACCACATCATAAGGCTCCGGCGATGAACAAAAATAATGCAGATATTGTAAACAAGCAGGAATAGGGTGGATATAAAAAAACCCGCCGGAGCGGGTTTTTTTACGTTACTACAGATTACTCTGCAGCAGCTTCTGCTTTCGATTCAGAGCGATCAACCAGCTCGATGTATGCCATCGGCGCGTTGTCGCCTGCACGGAAGCCACACTTCAGAATACGAGTGTAACCACCGGCGCGGCTCGCGAAACGCGGGCCCAGCTCGTTAAACAGTTTTGCCACGATCTCGTTATCACGAGTGCGGGCGAATGCCAGACGACGATTAGCAACGCTATCAGTCTTGGCAAGAGTAATCAGCGGCTCAACTACGCGACGCAGTTCTTTCGCTTTCGGCAGGGTCGTCTTGATGATTTCATGACGAACCAGCGAACCAGCCATGTTACGGAACATAGCCTGGCGATGGCTGCTGTTGCGGTTCAGTTGACGACCACTCTTACGATGGCGCATGACCTTATCCTTCTCAGTAAAACCTTAACCTGTGATCCGGTTACTCGTCAGCAATGCTTGCCGGTGGCCAGTTTTCCAGGCGCATGCCCAGAGACAGACCACGTGAAGCCAGCACGTCTTTAATCTCGGTAAGAGATTTTTTACCCAGGTTCGGCGTTTTCAGCAACTCAACCTCGGTACGCTGTACCAGATCACCGATATAGTGGATAGCTTCTGCCTTAAGGCAGTTAGCAGAGCGGACAGTCAATTCGAGATCGTCAACAGGGCGCAGCAGGATCGGATCGAATTCTGGTTTCTCTTCTTTCACTTCCGGCTGACGTACATCACGTAAATCAACGAAAGCTTCCAGTTGTTCTGCCAGGATGGTTGCCGCACGACGAATCGCCTCTTCAGGATCGATTGTTCCGTTGGTTTCCATTTCGATGACCAGCTTGTCCAGGTCGGTACGCTGTTCTACACGCGCTGCTTCAACATTGTAGGCAATACGCTCTACCGGGCTGTAGCATGCGTCGACCAGCAGACGGCCGATTGGGCGCTCATCTTCTTCCGAATGAATTCGGGCAGAAGCCGGCACATAACCGCGACCGCGCTGAACTTTGATACGCATGCTAATAGCTGCGTTCTCATCGGTCAGGTGGCAGATCACATGTTGCGGCTTGACGATTTCGACATCACCGTCATGGGTAATGTCGGCTGCGGTCACAGGGCCAATGCCAGATTTGTTCAAAGTAAGGATAACTTCATCTTTACCCTGAACTCTCACCGCCAGCCCTTTCAGGTTGAGCAGGATTTCAAGGATATCTTCCTGAACGCCTTCTTTGGTGCTGTACTCATGAAGTACACCATCAATCTCAACCTCGGTCACCGCGCAACCCGGCATCGATGAGAGCAGAATACGGCGCAGTGCGTTACCCAGAGTATGGCCAAAGCCACGCTCTAAAGGTTCAAGGGTCACCTTGGCGTGCGTCGAACTCACTTGCTCGATATCGACCAGGCGCGGTTTTAGAAACTCTGTCACAGAACCCTGCATTGTGTCCTCTCTTTGGTACTAAGCTTTACTTGGAGTAAAGCTCGACGATCAGGTGTTCGTTAATGTCCGCAGACAGATCAGAACGTTCCGGCTGACGCTTGAACGTACCTTCCATCTTGCCAGCATCAACTTCCAGCCAGGTTGGCTTTTCACGCTGCTCAGCCAGCTCCAGAGCGGCTTTCACGCGAGATTGCTTTTTCGCTTTCTCACGAATGCTGACAACGTCATTCGCTTTAACCTGATAAGAAGCGATGTTAACAACACGACCGTTTACCATGATAGCTTTGTGGCTAACCAGCTGACGTGATTCAGCACGAGTCGCGCCGAAGCCCATACGGTATACAACGTTGTCCAGACGACCTTCCAGCAGAGTCAACAGGTTTTCACCGGTGTTGCCTTTCAGACGCGCTGCTTCTTTATAGTAGTTACGGAACTGACGCTCCAGCACACCGTACATACGGCGAACTTTTTGCTTTTCACGCAACTGCACACCATAGTCAGACAGACGCGGTTTACGCGCACCGTGCTGGCCAGGAGCTTGTTCAATTTTACACTTGGTATCGATCGCGCGAACGCCAGACTTAAGGAACAGGTCTGTGCCCTCACGACGGCTCAGCTTGAGCTTAGGACCCAAATATCTTGCCATTTTCTTTCTCCAACAATCCTAGAAACGAACGCGTTATACGCGACGTTTTTTCGGCGGACGACAACCGTTATGAGGGATCGGAGTCACATCAGTAATATTCGTGATGCGGAAACCAGCGGCGTTCAGTGCACGAATAGTAGATTCGCGACCTGGACCCGGACCTTTGACCATAACTTCCAGATTCTTGATGCCGTATTCTTTTACGGCTTCAGCGCAACGCTCTGCTGCAACCTGAGCTGCAAACGGAGTGGATTTGCGAGAACCACGGAAACCGGAACCACCGGCTGTTGCCCAACCCAGCGCGTTACCCTGACGATCGGTAATGGTAACGATGGTGTTGTTAAAAGAAGCATGGACATGAGCCACGCCATCAGAGACTTGTTTTCTTACACGCTTACGTGCACGAACTGGTGCCTTTGCCATTATTCAATCACCCCGACTATTTCTTGATCGGTTTACGCGGACCCTTACGGGTACGTGCGTTGGTCTTAGTACGCTGACCGCGAACCGGAAGACCACGACGATGGCGTAAACCACGATAGCAACCAAGGTCCATCAGACGCTTGATGCTCAGGGTGATTTCACGGCGCAGATCACCTTCAACGACAAATTTACCAACCGCTTCACGCAGGGATTCAATTTGTTCTTCAGACAGCTCACTGATCTTAACATTTTCAGCGATACCCGTGTCAGCACAGATGGCTTTAGAGCGGGTCTTGCCGATACCGAAAATGGCAGTTAATGCGATTACGGTATGTTTGTGATCAGGAATGTTAATGCCTGCTATACGGGCCACTATGCACTCCTACTATTTAATATGTACGCACCATGCTGAAAAGCCCGTTTTCAGGATACTCAAATGGAAACGTACAGACATACAAAAGATTGGCTGGCTAATCTAGCCAGCTCAACCCAACTTTGCAAGAAAAATATGCGAATAAATCAGCCTTGGCGCTGTTTATGCTTCGGCTCGGCACTGCAAATCACGCGGATGACGCCATCACGCTTAACGATTTTGCAGTTACGGCATAATTTCTTGACGGAAGCACGAACTTTCATTTTTACTCTCCGTAACTTCTCGAGCGACCTGTTAGCGGCCGTAGCCTTTCAGGTTCGCCTTCTTCAATGCAGACTCGTACTGACTCGACATCATCAGAGTTTGCACTTGAGCCATAAAGTCCATAATCACGACAACAACGATAAGCAGTGAGGTCCCACCGAAGTAGAACGGTACTTTCATTGCATCACGCATGAACTCCGGGATCAGGCAGATAAAAGTGATGTATAACGCACCGACCAAAGTCAGGCGAGTCATTACTTTATCGATATACTTCGCCGTTTGCTCTCCCGGACGAATTCCTGGTACAAATGCACCGGACTTCTTCAGGTTATCTGCTGTTTCACGTGGGTTGAAAACCAACGCCGTATAGAAGAAACAGAAGAAGATGATTGCAGACGCATAGAGTAACACATAAAGCGGTTGCCCAGGCTGCAAATACAGCGAAATTGTTGTCAGCCAGTTCCAACCAGTACCGCCCCCGAACCATGATGTAATGGTTGCCGGGAACAGAATAATACTGGAAGCGAAGATTGCCGGGATGACCCCTGCCATATTCACTTTCAGCGGTAAATGTGTGCTCTGTGCAGCATAGACACGACGACCCTGTTGACGCTTAGCGTAGTTTACCACAATGCGGCGTTGACCACGCTCAACAAAGACAACAAAGAAGGTCACTGCAAATACTAATACTGCAACCAACAGCAACAGGAGGAAGTGCAGGTCGCCTTGACGCGCTTGCTCGATAGTATGGGCGATGGCTGGCGGGAGACCCGCAACGATACCGGCAAAGATAATGATCGAGATACCGTTTCCGATACCACGTTCAGTAATCTGTTCGCCGAGCCACATCAGGAACATTGTTCCTGAAACCAGACTAACAACAGCGGTGAAATAGAATGCAAAGCCTGGATTAATCACCAGGCCCTGCATACCAGGCATATTCGGCAGACCGGTAGCAATACCGATCGACTGGAATATCGCCAGCACCAGAGTACCGTAGCGGGTGTACTGGCTGATCTTACGACGACCAGACTCCCCTTCTTTCTTCAGCTCTGCTAACGGCTGATAAACAACCGTCAACAGCTGGACAATGATCGATGCCGAAATATACGGCATGATACCCAACGCAAAGATAGAAGCACGGCTGAGAGCACCACCAGAGAACATGTTGAACATTTCAATGATGGTGCCTCGCTGTTGCTCAAGCAGTTTGGCAAGTACAGCGGCATCAATACCAGGGATCGGAATAAAAGAGCCAATACGGAACACAATCAACGCACCGATTACAAACAACAGTCTGCGCTTCAGTTCGCCAATCCCACCTTTGGCACTTTGAAAATCTAATCCCGGTTGCTTAGCCATCTGCTACTTATTCCTCAATTTTACCGCCAGCAGCTTCGATAGCAGCACGAGCACCTTTAGTCACGCGCAGGCCACGAACAGTTACCGGACGAGATACTTCACCAGACAGGATCACTTTCGCGAATTCGATCTGGATACCGATAATGTTAGCCGCTTTCAGCGTGTTCAGGTCGATAACATCGCCTTCTACGTGAGCCAGATCAGACAGACGAACTTCTGCCGTGATCATCGCTTTACGAGAAGTGAAGCCGAATTTCGGCAGACGACGGTACAGAGGCATCTGACCACCTTCGAAACCGCGACGTACGCCACCGCCAGAACGAGAGTTCTGACCTTTGTGACCACGACCACCGGTTTTACCGAGGCCAGAACCGATACCACGACCCAGGCGTTTACCCGCCTTTTTGGAGCCTTCGGCCGGAGACAGAGTATTTAAACGCATCTCTTACTCCTCAACTTTAACCATGAAGGAAACCGCGTTGACCATACCACGAACAGCAGGAGTATCCTCGCGCTCTACGGTGTGACCAATACGACGCAGACCCAGGCCAAGCAGCGTTGCCTTGTGTTTCGGCAAACGACCGATTGCACTGCGGGTTTGAGTAATTTTAATAGTCTTTGCCATGGTTTATTTCCCCAGAATTTCTTCAACGGATTTACCACGCTTGGCAGCGACCATTTCTGGAGAATTCATATTTTCCAGGCCATCAATAGTTGCACGAACCACGTTGATCGGGTTGGTGGAACCATATGCTTTGGCCAGAACGTTATGAACTCCAGCAACTTCCAGAACGGCGCGCATTGCACCACCGGCAATGATACCGGTACCTTCGGAAGCTGGCTGCATGAATACACGAGAACCCGTGTGAACACCTTTAACCGGGTGTTGCAGGGTGCCGTGGTTCAGCGCGACATTAATCATATTGCGACGGGCTTTTTCCATCGCTTTCTGGATCGCTGCTGGAACTTCACGCGCTTTACCGTAACCAAAACCAACGCGACCGTTACCGTCACCAACTACAGTCAGAGCTGTGAAGGAGAAAATACGACCACCTTTAACGGTTTTAGATACGCGGTTAACCGCGATCAGCTTTTCCTGCAGTTCGCCAGCTTGTTTTTCGATGTGAGCCATCTTACACCTCTACCTTAGAACTGAAGGCCAGCTTCACGGGCAGCATCTGCCAGTGCCTGGACACGACCATGATATTGGAACCCGGAACGGTCAAAGGAAACATCTTTGATGCCTTTTTCCAGAGCGCGTTCAGCAACAGCTTTACCCACAGCTGCTGCCGCGTCTTTGTTACCGGTGTACTTCAGTTGTTCAGCGATAGCTTTTTCTACAGTAGAAGCAGCTACCAGAACTTCAGAACCGTTCGGTGCAATTACCTGTGCGTAAATATGACGCGGGGTACGATGTACCACCAGGCGAGTTGCACCCAGCTCCTGGAGCTTGCGGCGTGCGCGGGTCGCACGACGGATACGAGCAGATTTCTTATCCATAGTGTTACCTTACTTCTTCTTAGCCTCTTTGGTACGCACGACTTCGTCGGCGTAACGAACACCCTTGCCTTTATAAGGCTCAGGACGACGGTAGGCGCGCAGATCTGCTGCAACCTGACCGATCGCCTGCTTATCAGCGCCTTTCAGCACGATTTCAGTTTGAGTCGGACATTCTGCAGTGATACCGGCCGGCAGTTTATGCTCAACAGGATGAGAGAAACCTAAAGCCAGGTTTACTACATCCCCTTTGACCGCTGCACGATAACCTACACCAACCAGCTGAAGCTTTTTAGTGAAGCCTTCGGTAACACCAACAACCATTGAGTTCAGCAGGGCACGCGCGGTACCAGCCTGAGCCCATCCATCCACGAAACCATCACGCGGACCGAAGGTCAGAGCATTATCTGCATGTTTAACTTCAACAGCATTGTTGAGGGTACGAGTCAGCTCGCCGTTTTTACCTTTGATCGTAATAACCTGACCGTTGATTTTTACATCAACGCCGGCAGGAACAACGACCGGTGCTTTAGCAACACGAGACATTTTTTCCTCCGATTAGGCTACGTAGCAGATAATTTCGCCACCAAGACCAGCCTGGCGCGCTGCACGATCGGTCATAACACCTTTAGAGGTAGAAATAACCGCGATACCCAGACCCGCCATAACTTTCGGCAGCTCATCTTTACGTTTGTAGATGCGCAGACCTGGGCGGCTGACACGCTGAATGCTTTCTACAACAGCTTTACCCTGGAAATACTTAAGAGTCAGTTCCAGTTCCGGCTTGATGTCGCCTTCAACTTTAAAATCTTCAATAAAGCCTTCTTCCTTCAGCACGTTGGCAATTGCCACTTTCAGCTTGGAGGAAGGCATGGTGACCGCAGCTTTATTCGCGGCCTGACCGTTACGGATACGGGTCAGCATATCCGCGATCGGATCTTGCATGCTCATCTGTCTTTACTCCCGTGATTCAATTGGTGACAATTACCAGCTAGCCTTTTTCAGACCCGGGATTTCACCGCGCATTGCGGCTTCACGGACCTTGATACGGCTCAACCCGAACTTCCGCAGGAAACCATGCGGACGACCTGTTTGACGGCAGCGATTACGCTGACGAGACGGGCTGGAATCACGCGGCAGAGTCTGCAGCTTGAGAACAGCGTTCCAACGATCTTCGTCGGTTGCGTTCACATCAGAGATGATAGCTTTCAGTTCAGCGCGTTTAGCGAAGAATTTATCAGCTAAAGCCACGCGCTTTACTTCGCGTGCTTTCATTGATTGCTTAGCCATTAAGTAACCCTACCTTACTTGCGGAACGGGAAGTCAAAGGCAGCCAGCAGAGCGCGGCCTTCTTCATCAGATTTCGCAGTAGTGGTAATGGTAATATCCAAACCACGAACGCGGTCGACTTTATCGTAGTCGATTTCTGGGAAGATGATCTGCTCACGGACACCCATGCTGTAGTTGCCACGACCGTCGAAAGACTTAGCGGACAAGCCACGGAAGTCACGGATACGCGGTACAGCAATAGTGATCAGGCGCTCAAAGAACTCCCACATGCGTTCGCCACGCAGAGTTACTTTACAGCCGATCGGATAGCCCTGACGGATTTTGAAGCCTGCAACTGATTTGCGTGCTTTGGTGATCAGCGGTTTTTGACCGGAGATTGCTGTCAGATCGGCTGCTGCGTTATCCAGCAGTTTCTTGTCAGCGATCGCTTCACCAACACCCATGTTCAGGGTGATCTTCTCGACCCGAGGGACTTGCATGACAGAATTGTAGTTAAACTCAGTCATGAGTTTTTTAACTACTTCGTCTTTGTAGTAATCATGCAGTTTCGCCATCGTACTACTCCAAATTACTTGATAGTTTCGCTATTAGATTTGAAGAAACGGACTTTTTTGCCGTCTTCGAATCTAAAGCCTACACGGTCAGCCTTGCCGGTTGCCGCATTGAAGATCGCAACGTTAGAAACCTGAATAGCAGCTTCTTTTTCAACGATGCCGCCTGGTTGGTTCAGAGCCGGAACCGGCTTCTGGTGTTTCTTAACCAGGTTGATACCTTCAACAATGAGCTTGCCGGAAGACAAGACATTCTTAACTTTACCGCGTTTACCTTTATCTTTACCGGTTAACACGATAACTTCGTCATCACGACGGATTTTCGCTGCCATGATTCGCTCCTTAGAGTACTTCTGGGGCCAGAGAGATAATTTTCATGAACTTCTCGTTACGAAGTTCACGAGTTACCGGCCCAAAAATACGCGTACCGATGGGCTGCTCGCTGTTATTGTTTAAAATAACGCATGCATTACCATCGAAGCGAATGACAGAACCGTCCGGGCGACGAACACCCTTCTTGGTGCGCACCACTACCGCCTTCAGCACATCACCTTTTTTGACCTTACCACGCGGAATTGCTTCCTTGATGGTGATCTTGATGATGTCGCCTACGCCTGCGTAGCGACGGTGCGAGCCACCCAGAACCTTGATACACATTACGCGACGTGCACCGGAGTTGTCGGCGACGTTCAGCATAGTCTGTTCTTGGATCATTTTAGTGCTCCGCTAATGTCAACTACTACTGAGACCCAAAAATAGGGTCGTTAAAAAAGCCCCATATCGAGGGCGCGGCATTATAACACCGCAAATCAGATATGGGTAGAAAAAATAAACGGCTCATCGCTGAGCCGTTTATCCGTATCGAGAATGCGTACTGTATTACAGAACCGCTTTCTCTACAACGCGAACCAGCGTCCAGGACTTAGTCTTGGACAGCGGACGGCATTCGCGGATTTCAACCACGTCACCGATACCGCATTCGTTGTTCTCGTCATGTACGTGCAGTTTGGTCGTACGCTTGATGAATTTGCCGTATACCGGGTGTTTCACCATACGTTCGATAGCAACAACAATGGATTTCTCCATTTTGTCGCTAACCACGCGACCTTGCAGAGTACGGATTTTATCGGTCATTACGCACCCGCCTTCTGAGTCAGTAAAGTCTTAACGCGTGCAACATCACGACGCACTTGCTTCAGCAGATGAGTCTGTTGCAGCTGGCCACTTGCAGCCTGCATACGCAGGTTGAACTGCTCACGCAGCAGGTTCAGCAGCTCAGCGTTCAGCTCTTCAACGCTTTTTTCACGCAGCTCTTTTGCTTTCATTACATCACCGTCTTAGTTACAAAGGTGGTTTTGATCGGCAGTTTCGCTGCTGCCAGGCCGAATGCTTCACGGGCCAGCTCTTCCGGTACGCCGTCCATTTCATAAAGGACTTTACCCGGCTGAATCAAGGCAACCCAGTACTCCACGTTACCTTTACCTTTACCCATACGAACTTCCAGCGGCTTCTCGGTGATCGGTTTGTCCGGGAATACACGGATCCAGATCTTACCTTGACGCTTAACTGCACGGGTCATAGCACGACGTGCTGCTTCGATCTGACGTGCAGTCAGACGACCACGGCCAACAGCTTTCAGACCGAAAGTGCCGAAGCTAACATCCGTACCCTGCGCCAGACCACGGTTGCGGCCTTTATGCACTTTACGGAATTTTGTACGCTTTGGTTGTAACATCAGCGACGCTCCTTATTTACGGCCTTTACGCTGCTGCTTTTTAGGTTGAGCAGCCGGTTCCGGTTGTTCAACAGCAGCCATACCACCCAGGATCTCACCTTTGAAGATCCATACCTTAACGCCGATTACACCGTAAGTGGTGTGCGCTTCAGAGGTGTTGTAGTCGATGTCAGCACGCAGAGTGTGCAGCGGTACGCGACCTTCACGGTACCATTCGGTACGTGCGATTTCCGCGCCGCCCAGACGGCCGCTAACTTCAACTTTGATACCTTTAGCGCCCAGACGCATTGCGTTCTGTACAGCACGCTTCATAGCACGACGGAACATAACGCGACGTTCCAGCTGAGAAGTGATGCTGTCAGCAACCAATTTAGCGTCCAGTTCAGGCTTACGAACTTCGGCAATATTGATCTGTGCAGGCACGCCAGCGAGATCCGCGACGACCTTGCGCAGTTTTTCTACGTCTTCGCCTTTCTTACCGATAACGATACCCGGGCGAGCAGTGTGAATGGTCACACGAATGCTTTTAGCCGGACGCTCGATAACGATACGAGATACAGACGCTTTCGCCAGTTCCTTAGTCAGGTACTGACGTACTTTAAAATCGCTGTCCAGGTTGTCAGCGAATTCTTTGGTGTTCGCAAACCAGGTTGAGTTCCATGGTTTTACAATACCCAGGCGAATACCATTAGGATGTACTTTCTGACCCATTGCTAGTCTCCAGAGTCTCAGCGATCGGACACAACCACAGTAATGTGGCTGGTGCGCTTCAGGATGCGATCTGCACGACCTTTAGCACGCGGCATAATGCGCTTCATGCTCGGGCCTTCGTCTACGAAAATTTTCGCAACTTTCAGATCATCAATGTCAGCGCCATCGTTGTGTTCAGCGTTAGCAATGGCAGATTCCAGTACCTTCTTGACCAGTACAGCAGCTTTCTTATTGGTGTAGGTCAGAATATCCAGGGCCTGCGACACTTTCTTACCGCGAATCAGGTCAGCAACAAGGCGAACCTTCTGAGCAGAAGAACGAGCATGGCGATGTTGAGCTAAAGTTTCCATCTCTTCCTCCTACCTTATTTCTTCTTCGCTTTTTTATCAGCAGCATGGCCGCGATAAGTACGAGTCGGTGCGAATTCACCCAGTTTGTGACCAACCATTTCGTCGGAAACAAAAACTGGAACGTGCTGACGACCATTATGGACAGCGATGGTCAAACCGATCATGTTAGGAAAGATCGTTGAACGACGGGACCAAGTGCGCAGGGGCTTCTTGTCTCCGCTTTCCACCGCTTTCTCTACCTTCTTCAGCAAGTGCAGGTCAATAAAAGGACCTTTCTTGAGAGAACGTGGCATGGCTTATCCTCTAAAATTATTTGCTACGGCGACGTACGATGAATTTATCAGTACGCTTGTTGCTGCGGGTCTTCTTACCTTTGGTCTGAACGCCCCACGGAGTTACCGGGTGCTTACCAAAGTTACGACCTTCACCACCACCATGTGGGTGGTCGACTGGGTTCATCGCAGTACCGCGAACGGTAGGACGAACACCACGCCAGCGTGCAGCACCTGCTTTACCCAGAACGCGCAGCATATGCTCAGCATTGCCAACTTCGCCCAGAGTAGCGCGGCAATCTGCTTCGACTTTACGCATTTCACCAGAACGCAGACGCAGGGTGACATAAGCACCATCGCGAGCAACGATCTGAACGTAAGTACCAGCGGAACGCGCCAGCTGACCGCCTTTACCTGGTTTCATTTCTACGTTATGAACGGTAGAACCAACCGGGATATTGCGCATCGGCAGGGTGTTGCCTGCTTTGATTGCAGCATCAACGCCAGACTGAATCTGGTCGCCAGCTTTCAGGCCTTTAGGGGCCAGGATGTAACGGCGCTCACCGTCTTTGTACAGAACCAGCGCGATGTTCGCGGAGCGGTTCGGATCGTACTCAAGACGTTCAACAACTGCCGGGATACCATCTTTGTTGCGTTTGAAGTCAACAATACGGTAGGCCTGTTTGTGACCACCACCGATATGACGGGTGGTGATACGGCCATTGTTGTTACGACCACCGGATTTGCTGTTTTTTTCAACCAGCGGAGCAAAAGGTTTGCCCTTGTGCAGCTCTGGGTTGACCACTTTAACAACGTGGCGACGACCCGGAGATGTCGGTTTACATTTAACAACTGCCATTGTATTACTCCTCCGACTTACTCAGCGCCGCCGACGAAGTCCAGATTCTGGCCTTCCTTCAGGGTGACGTAAGCTTTTTTCCAGTCGCTACGACGACCGATACGCTGTCCGTGACGTTTAACTTTCCCTTTAACAACCAGGGTGTTAACGACTTCGACTTCGACTTCAAACAGTTTCTGCACAGCAGCTTTGATTTCTGCTTTGGTCGCGTCTTTAGCAACTTTGAGAACGATGGTATTGGTTTTTTCCATCGCAGTAGACGCTTTTTCAGAAACGTGCGGTGCACGCAGCACCTTCAGCAGACGTTCTTCACGAATCATGCCAGCATCTCCTCAACTTGCTTAACAGCATCAGCAGTCATTACGACTTTGTCGAAGGCGATCAGGCTAACCGGGTCGATACCAGTTGCATCACGTACGTCAACCTTATGCAGGTTGCGCGCAGCAAGGAACAGGTTCTCGTCCAGCTCACCGGTGATGATCAGCACATCTTCCAGAGCCATGTCTTTCAGTTTCTGTGCCAGCAGCTTAGTTTTAGGCGCTTCAACAGAGAATGATTCGACAACGATCAGACGATCCTGACGTACCAGTTCGGACAGAATGCTTTTCAGCGCGCCGCGGTACATCTTTTTGTTAACTTTTTGACTGTGGTCCTGCGGACGCGCAGCGAAGGTCACGCCACCTGAACGCCAGATCGGGCTCTTGATAGAACCTGAACGCGCACGGCCGGTACCTTTCTGGCGCCACGGCTTTTTGCCTGAACCAGTTACTTCAGCACGAGTCTTCTGAGCACGAGTACCCTGACGAGCACCAGCTGCATAAGCAACTACAACCTGGTGAACCAGCGCTTCGTTGAAATCACGACCGAAGGTAGTTTCGGAAACAGTCAGCGCGCTCTGCGCGTCTTTCAATACTAATTCCATTGCTATCCCCTTACGCCTTCACAGCTGGTTTAACGATCAGGTCGCTACCGGTTGCACCCGGGACCGCGCCTTTAACCAGCAGCAGGTTGCGCTCAGCGTCAACACGTACTACGTCCAGGCTCTGAACGGTGACACGTTCGTTACCCAGCTGACCTGCCATTTTCTTGCCTTTGAACACTTTGCCCGGAGTCTGGTTCTGACCGATAGAACCCGGTACGCGGTGGGACAAGGAGTTACCGTGAGTAGCGTCCTGGGTACGGAAGTTCCAGCGCTTAACGGTACCAGCAAAACCTTTACCTTTAGAGGTACCGGTTACGTCAACTTTTTTAACGTCAGCAAACAGTTCAACGCTAATGTCCTGACCTACGGTGAATTCTTCGCCGTCAGCCAGACGGAATTCCCACAGACCACGGCCAGCTTCAACGCCAGCTTTAGCGAAGTGACCCGCTTCCGGTTTAGTTACACGGTTAGCTTTTTTAGCACCAGTGGTAACCTGAACGGCACGGTAGCCATCGTTAGCCAGATCTTTAACCTGAGTAACGCGGTTTGCTTCAACTTCGATTACGGTTACTGGGATAGATACGCCATCTTCAGTGAAGATGCGGGTCATGCCCACTTTTTTACCGACTAAACCAATCATTGTTTCAACCTCTCAATCGCTCGATGACCTGATTAACCCAGGCTGATCTGCACGTCTACACCGGCAGCCAGATCCAGACGCATCAGAGCATCAACGGTTTTTTCAGTTGGCTCAACGATGTCAACCAGACGCTTATGAGTGCGGATTTCGTACTGATCGCGCGCATCTTTGTTGACGTGCGGAGAAATCAGAACGGTAAAGCGCTCTTTGCGGGTCGGCAGCGGGATCGGACCACGGACTTGCGCACCAGTGCGCTTAGCAGTCTCGACGATTTCCGCGGTTGATTGATCGATCAGACGATGATCAAACGCTTTAAGGCGGATACGGATTCTTTGGTTCTGCATGAGACCAGAGCTCCAATTATTTTATAGACGAAATGGTTACTCCTCATACCCATTACGATTGATGGGAGAGTGTAACCGTTCTTACATAGTTCCCCAATTGGGAACATTGTTTGGTAGCGTGTTGCTACTACCGGGGTTCATATCGAACCGGCCGTCAACTTTGACAGGCCCGCGCATTATACGCAAATTCAGATACAACGCAAGGGCTGCGTACAAAATCATCACCTGTTTCCGGGAGCACGCACCCACGTTTACTGCAATACCATGAAAGGCCAGCAAATACTCTGGATTAGGAAGTCCACTCCTGTTTATTGCCTTTTGCCAGAAACCCCGTTCCAGCACCACACTCGGTCACTAAGGCCAAAACGCGGGAACAATCGATGACAGTCGCGACCTTTGCATTCTTTATTATCCATGGCGGGCTATTACTCACGCTTTGTTGGCACGATCTGCGCTATGGCTTGCTACCCGATAAATTTACCTGCCCTCTGCTGTGGAGTGGGTTGCTTTATTATCTCTGTCTGTCGCCGGCCAATCTGGTACATGCCGTCTGGGGCGCGATAGGCGGCTATCTGGCCTTTGGCTTGATCTATTGGCTCTACAGGGGAATACGCAGGCGGGAAGGCATCGGCTACGGCGATATTAAATTTCTCGCCGCGCTTGGGGCATGGCATGGGTGGGAAGTTTTACCGCAGCTGGTTCTCATCGCAGCTATTCTGGCCTGCGCGGCCGTAACGGCGCTGATTTTGTGCACGAGAACAAGGCAGACGCTACACCACCCGCTGCCTTTTGGCCCTTTCCTGGCCGCAGCGGGTGTGTTCTGTGGATGGCAGACGTTTATCAGTCAGCCACTTTAATCTGCGACTGAAGATAATTCTGCAAACCAATTTTGCCTATCAGGTCCAATTCGGTTTCCAGCCAATCGATATGGCCTTCTTCATCTGCGAGGATAGTGATTAACATATCACGGCTGACGTAGTCATGGACGCTGTCGGCATAGGCAATGGCCTCGCGTAGATCCTTCGCCCCTTCCAGCTCCAGCCTTAGGTCAGATTGCAGCATCTCCTCGACGTCTTCTCCGATGCGGAGTTTGCCGAGATCCTGCAGGTTCGGGATCCCTTCGAGAAACAAAATGCGCTCAATATACTTATCGGCATGCTTCATTTCATCGATAGATTCGTGGTATTCGACATCATTGAGGCGCATCAGGCCCCAGTTCTTGAACATTCTCGCATGGAGAAAGTATTGATTAATTGCGACAAGCTCATTTCCCAATAATTTATTGAGATAACTTATGATTTTGACATCACCTTTCATTATATAGTCCCTCCGCTTCCACTTATTGAAGCGTAGTTCGAGCTATAGGGATGTCAAAGTAAAGCTGAGGGGCTTCAGGCGATCTCTTGATATTCCGGCATGCGGGTTAATTCATCTTCCATAATCTCGCGCGCCGCACGGACGCACTTACCGCATTGATTTCCAACGGGAATAAATTTTCGCAGTTGTTGAAAAGACTGAGGATTGAATTGGCGCACAGCCTGACGAATTTTTTTATCGTTCACACCATTACACAGACAAACGTACATATATACTCCCGTTCAACTTACAAACAAAGTGTAAATGAGAATAGTTATGATTACAATAGCCTGTCTATTAAATAAACATTTACTCTATTTGCTGCCGGTCATCGTGCTGCAGCTCACATATAGCAGACAGCAAAAAGGGCGCCTTAGCGCCCTTTTTAATTCAGAACTAATTATTAGCCCAGAACTTTAGCAACCACGCCCGCGCCAACGGTACGGCCGCCTTCACGGATTGCGAAACGCAGACCGTCGTCCATCGCGATCGGGTGGATCAGGGTAACAACCATTTTGATGTTGTCGCCCGGCATAACCATCTCTACGCCTTCCGGCAGTTCGATGGTGCCAGTCACGTCAGTTGTACGGAAGTAGAACTGCGGACGGTAGCCTTTGAAGAACGGAGTATGACGGCCGCCTTCGTCTTTGGACAGAATGTACACTTCAGATTCGAACTTGGTGTGCGGCTTGATGGAACCCGGCTTAGCCAGTACCTGACCACGTTCGATTTCTTCACGTTTGATACCACGCAGCAGAACACCAACGTTCTCACCAGCACGGCCTTCGTCCAGCAGTTTGCGGAACATTTCAACGCCAGTACAAGTAGACTTCGCAGTCTCTTTGATACCAACGATTTCAACTTCTTCGCCAACTTTGATGATACCGCGCTCGACACGACCGGTAACAACGGTACCACGACCGGAGATGGAGAATACGTCTTCGATCGGCAGCAGGAACGGCTTGTCAATCGCACGCTCTGGTTCCGGGATGTAAGAATCCAGGTAGCCAGCCAGTTCGATGATTTTCGCTTCCCAGTCTGCGTCGCCTTCCAGCGCTTTCAGAGCGGAACCACGAACGATCGGGGTGTCGTCGCCCGGGAAATCGTACTGGGACAGAAGTTCACGAACTTCCATTTCAACCAGTTCCAGCAGCTCTTCGTCATCAACCATGTCGCATTTGTTCAGGAACACGATGATGTACGGAACGCCTACCTGACGACCCAGCAGGATGTGCTCACGAGTCTGCGGCATCGGGCCGTCAGTCGCAGCAACAACCAGGATCGCGCCGTCCATCTGCGCAGCACCGGTGATCATGTTTTTAACATAGTCGGCGTGGCCCGGGCAGTCTACGTGCGCGTAGTGGCGAGTCGGGGTGTCATATTCAACGTGAGAGGTGTTGATGGTGATACCACGAGCTTTTTCTTCCGGCGCGTTATCGATCTGGTCGAATGCACGAGCAGAACCACCGTAGGTTTTAGCCAGAACGGTAGTGATTGCAGCGGTCAGAGTAGTTTTACCATGGTCAACGTGGCCGATAGTACCGACGTTGACGTGCGGTTTTGTACGTTCAAATTTTTCTTTAGACACGGCTATATTCCTTACTATAGTGCTCTCCCCTTCTGGAGAGAGCACGGGACTTTGGTTTTAACCCTGCGGCTTATTTACCACGGGCTTCGATTACGGCCTGAGCAACGTTGTTCGGCGCATCATCATACTTCAGGAACTCCATGGAGTAAGAAGCACGACCTTTGGTCAGAGAACGCAGCTGAGTTGCATATCCGAACATTTCAGACAGCGGAACTTCAGCGTGGATCACAACGCCAGTCACGTTGGATTCCTGACCGCGCAGCATACCGCGACGACGGCTAAGGTCACCGATAACGTCACCAGTGTTCTCTTCCGGAGTTTCTACTTCAACCTTCATGATCGGCTCAAGCAGAACTGGTTTCGCTTTCTTAAAGCCATCTTTAAAGGCAATAGAAGCGGCCAGTTTAAACGCCAGTTCAGAGGAGTCAACGTCGTGGTAAGAACCGAAGTGCAGACGCACGCCCAGATCAACTACCGGGTAACCAGCCAGAGGACCCGCTTTCAGCTGCTCCTGGATGCCTTTATCAACGGCCGGGATGTATTCGCCAGGAATTACACCACCTTTGATGTCGTTGATGAACTCATAACCTTTCGGGTTAGAGCCCGGCTCCAGCGGGTACATGTCGATAACGACGTGACCATACTGACCGCGACCACCAGACTGTTTAGCGTGTTTACCTTCGATATCGGTAACTTTCGCGCGAATCGCTTCACGGTAAGCAACCTGAGGTTTACCGACGTTCGCTTCAACGTTGAATTCACGCTTCATACGGTCAACGATGATGTCGAGGTGCAGCTCACCCATACCGGCGATGATAGTCTGGTTAGATTCTTCGTCAGTCCATACGCGGAAAGACGGGTCTTCTTTAGCCAGACGGCCCAGAGCCAGACCCATTTTTTCCTGGTCAGCTTTGGTTTTCGGTTCAACAGCGATAGAGATTACCGGCTCAGGGAATTCCATACGCTCCAGAATGATCGGCGCATTAGGATCGCACAGAGTGTCACCCGTAGTTACGTCTTTCAGACCGATAGCAGCAGCGATATCGCCCGCGCGAACTTCTTTGATCTCTTCACGTTTGTTAGCGTGCATCTGTACGATACGACCGAAACGCTCACGTGCAGCTTTCACGGAGTTCAGGATGGTATCACCAGAGTTAACCACACCGGAGTACACGCGGAAGAAGGTCAGGTTACCCACGAACGGGTCGGTAGCGATTTTGAATGCCAGAGCAGCAAACGGCTCATCATCGCTAGCGTGACGCTCAGCCGGAGTATCTTTACCGTCGTCCAGGATACCGTTGATCGCAGGTACGTCAACCGGGGATGGCAGGTAGTCAACTACCGCATCCAGCATTGCCTGAACACCTTTGTTCTTGAACGCAGAACCACAGGTTACCAGGATGATTTCGTTATTCAGAACACGCTGACGCAGAGCAGTTTTAATCTCTTCTTCAGTCAGTTCTTCACCACCCAAGTATTTCTCCATCAGCTCTTCAGAAGCTTCAGCAGCGGACTCGATCAGGTTCTGGTGCCATTCTTCGGCCAGTTCCTGCATGTCTGCCGGGATATCTTCGTAAGTGAAGGTTACACCTGCATCTTCTTCGTTCCAGTTGATGGCTTTCATTTTCACCAGGTCAACAACACCGGTGAACGCTTCTTCAGCGCCAATCGCCAGCTGCAGCGGAACAGGGTTCGCGCCCAGACGGGTTTTGATCTGACCAACAACTTTCAGGAAGTTCGCACCCATACGGTCCATTTTGTTAACGAACGCAATGCGCGGAACTTTATATTTGTTTGCCTGACGCCATACGGTTTCAGACTGAGGCTGAACACCACCAACTGCGCAGTAAACCATTACTGCACCATCAAGCACACGCATGGAACGTTCTACTTCGATAGTGAAGTCAACGTGCCCCGGGGTGTCGATGATGTTTACGCGATGCGGTTCATACTGCTTAGCCATACCTGACCAGAATGCAGTAGTCGCTGCGGAGGTGATAGTAATACCACGCTCCTGCTCCTGTTCCATCCAGTCCATGGTGGCAGCGCCGTCATGAACTTCACCGATTTTGTGGTTTACACCGGTGTAGAACAGAATACGTTCGGTAGTAGTAGTTTTACCGGCGTCGATGTGCGCACTGATACCGATGTTACGGTAGCGTGCGATGGGTGTTGTACGAGCCATTTGATTCCTCGTTATTTCTTTAGGCGTTCAGTTAAGTTATCCAAAACGGGCGACTTACCTGAAGCGCCCGTCTGGTGACTATGACTCCGAAGGGATTACCAACGGTAGTGTGCGAACGCCTTGTTGGCTTCTGCCATACGGTGAACGTCTTCACGTTTCTTAACTGCAGTACCTTTGTTGTCTGCAGCATCAGAGAGTTCGTTCGCCAGACGCAGAGCCATGGATTTATCACCACGTTTACGAGCAGCTTCAACGATCCAACGCATTGCCAGAGCATTACGACGAACCGGACGGACTTCAACTGGAACCTGATAAGTAGAACCACCAACGCGGCGAGACTTAACTTCTACAGTCGGGCGCACGTTGTCGAGAGCGACTTCGAAAGCTTCCAGTTCATTTTTACCAGAGCGCTGAGCCAGGGTCTCCAGCGCGCTGTATACGATTGCTTCTGCAGTAGATTTTTTACCATCTACCATCAGGATATTTACAAATTTAGCCAGCAGTTCTGATCCGAACTTAGGATCCGGCAGGATTTTACGCTGACCAATGACGCGACGACGTGGCATGGAAATACTCCGTTGTTAATTCAGGATTGTCCAAAACTCTAAGAGTTTAGTTTGACATTAATATAAAACGTTTGGCCTTACTTAACGGAGAACCATTAAGCCTTAGGACGCTTCACGCCATACTTGGAGCGAGCTTGCTTACGGTCTTTAACGCCGGAGCAGTCAAGCGCACCACGAACGGTGTGGTAACGAACACCCGGAAGGTCTTTAACACGACCGCCACGGATCAGGATCACGGAGTGCTCCTGCAGGTTGTGACCTTCACCACCAATGTAGGAGGTGACTTCGAAACCGTTAGTCAGACGCACACGGCAAACTTTACGCAGTGCGGAGTTAGGTTTCTTAGGAGTGGTGGTATATACACGAGTACATACGCCACGTTTCTGCGGGCAGGCTTCCAGCGCCGGCACGTTGCTCTTTGCAACTTTGCGCGCGCGTGGTTTGCGTACCAGCTGGTTAATTGTTGCCATTAAATAGCTCCTGGTTTTAGCTTTTGCTTCGTAAACACGTAATAAATCGCCTCATATAATATGAGGACGCAGAATTTTAGGGCGGTGCCGAAAAGGTGTCAAGAAATATACAACAATCCCGCCATTACCAGGCCAACTGACCCGCATGTTTGACGGTCAGTCTGACGAACTCAGTATAGCTAACCCTGATGACGCTGTCCGCAATTTGACCAGCCAGCCCGCGGGCTTCGATATCTTCTTGCAGAGCGTAGATAGAAATGGGGGCAGATTGCAGGATTTCAAGGAAACGCCCTTCCGCGATGGCGGCGATAACGCCGTCCGACAGCAGGAGAAGATCGTCACCCTCTTTTATCAAACGGCGCATCGTCGCCATATCAGCGTGCCAGGGGGAAGTGCTTAGCGTATGGAGCATTCAGGCCTCAGAAACGCAGTATCACGTTAAAATCATCAAGCCGGGCGCGCAGAGCCTCTGGCTCCAGCCATTCACCGTCAACGACCCACGGCGTAGCAGAATTCAGGCCGCGCTCCCGTGCTGAAGCAGCGCAAATCCAGCACTGTTCGATATCGTATAGCGATAAGAGTTTGAAGGTAGAGATATAGTCGCGCGCCAGCACCGCGGCAGGCCGCTGCTCTGAAAGCAGCTGAAATACGCCATCGCCCACGAAGAAAACGCCGATCTCTTCCGTCAGGGCTGAGGTTGCCAGCAGGGCATCCAGCCCTTCCCTGCCCGATGCTGAACCATGGGGCGCAGACGAAAAAATAAAGGCTACGCGTTTCATCAGAACTGCACCATGCGATCGCAGGTTAACGCGGCTTCCGCCAGCGCGCCCAAGCCACTCAAGGTAAAACCCGGCTGCAAATTATGCGCAGGCAAACTCAGCAGCCTGGCCTCCTGTTCATCAGTGATTCCACGGCGTAAAGCTGCGGCTACACAGATATGCAAGGAAACAGCGTGCTCCTCATGCAGCGCCTGCCAGGCCCGAACCAGATCAAACTCGTCGCTGGCGGGAGCCGTAAGCTGATTCGCGTTGTAGACGCCTTCACGATAGAAAAAGATGCTGAGCAGCTCGTGCCCCTCCTGCAAAACGGCGCGGGCAAACTGTAATGCGCTGCTGGCCTGCTGGGTACCGTAAGCGGGGCCCGTCACCGTAATGGCAAAGCGCATTATTTATCCAGCCCCTGGAAATCTCCGCTTTTGAACTGACGAATGTAGAGATAAACCGTGTGCTTAGAGATGTTCAGCCGATCGGCTACCTGGTTAATGGCATCCTTGATATCAAAGATCCCTTTCTCATAGAGGTTCAGGACGATCTGCCGATTTTTGGCGTTGTTAGAAACGTTACGGTCAGCGTTCACCTCTTCAATTGTGAACTCAAGCGTCTGGGCAACCAGATCGTCAACCGATGAAGCAAAGTTGACCTGCGAGTTTACCTCCGTCGTTTCCGGCGGAATAAAGGTGCTCATTATTTGTGAGAACGGCACATCAAGATTCATGTTGATGCACAGCAGGCCGATAACCCGATGGTCACGGTTGCGGATGGCGATTGTGACCGATTTCATCAGCACACCGCTTTTTGCGCGGGTAAAATAGCATTTGGAAACGCTGCTATCGGCTCCAGTCATATCGTGCAGCATGCGCAGCGCAAGGTCGGTAATTGGCGAGCCGATTTGTCGGCCGGTGTGTTCACCGTTGGCGATACGAATAGCGGAACATTTTAAGTCCTGCAATGAGTGCAATACGATTTCACAGTGGGAACCGATGAGCATCGCTAACCCGTCCACTACCGCTTCATAGGATTTGAGGATATCGAAGTCGGTCTGGTCAAAAGGACGTTGATCCAGTAAATCAAGCTCACTGGTCTCGTTGGTTAAAAGCGACCTGGACATGAAAAAAAGCACTCCTTTTCAGGAGCCTGTCGTTATCGTCAGGGCAGGCTCATCATCATTATTAATCTATCTAAAGTAATACAGCGCCTGAGGTTCTTTCCAGTTTTAATTATATCTGCCCGCAATAAAAAAGCCGCCGCCCCTGGAGGCGGCGGCTTAAAACCGATTACTTCTTAGCGTCAGCGGCAGGGGCTTCAGCGGCTGCTTCAGGCTTGGCATCCGCTTTCGGGGCCGGTTTAATATCCAGCAGCTCTACATCAAATACCAGAGTAGAGTTCGCCGGGATGCCCGGTACGCCGGTTTTGCCGTAAGCCAGATCCGGTGGAATGACCAGCTGGATTTTACCGCCTTTCTTGATGTTCTTCAGGCCTTCGGTCCAGCCTGGGATCACGCCGTCCAGGCGGAAGGAAAGCGGCTCGCCGCGGGTGTAGGAGTTATCAAACTCTTTACCGTCGATAAGCGTACCTTTGTAGTTAACCACAACGGTATCGCTGTCTTTCGGCGCTTCACCGGTACCCGCTTTTTCGACTTTGTAGAGCAGGCCAGATTTAGAGGTTTTCACGCCTTTCTCTTTCGCAAAGGCGTCACGGTAAGCTTTGCCTTTCGCTTCATTCTCAGATGCGTCTTTTTCCATTTTCTGCTGAGCAGCCGTTTTTACGCGGGTTTCAAACGTCTGCAGAGTCTGTTCGATCTCCTGATCGGACAGTTTGCTCTTATCAGCAAAAGCGTCCTGAACACCGGCGATCAGCTGATCTTTATCTAATTTGATGCCCAGTTTTTCTTGTTCTTTCAGGGAGTTTTCCATGTAACGTCCCAGCGATGCACCCAGCGCATAAGCAGATTTCTGATCGTCATTTTTGAATGCCGATTTGCTGTCCGTTGCGGGTGCCGCTTTCGCTGTCGTCTCAGCAGCGAAGCTCAGCGGTGCATTCAGGGCGACGGCCATTGTGGTCGCCAGCAGCGTTACTTTAAACAGTGATTTCATCCATTTCTCCAGGGCCGGGGCATCTCACCCCAGGGTTATCGTAAAAAACAAAAAACGTACTATAGAACGTTGCAGAACAAATCAACATACAGACGTACCTGAATATCGCCTCATTTCAGACTATTTTTGTATGAATTAGTTTCCCGTCAGACGTAACGATGCTGCGCGGATGCTGAAACTTCAGTAGAATCCGCCCGCAGGATAAGACAGAAGAGGTTACTCATGCACGATAGCACTTTAGAGACTCGCCTTGCGGAGCTGGAGAGCAGACTGGCGTTTCAGGAAATCACTATTGAAGACCTCAACAAAACCGTCACCGCCCACGAGATAGAAATGGCAAGGATGCGCGAACATATGCGCCTGATGGTGGAAAAATTGAAAGCGACTCAGCCATCCCACATGGCTTCACAGGCGGAAGAAACGCCTCCTCCGCATTATTAAGACGTAAAAAAAGCGGGTCTCCCCGCTTTTTTCTATTCCGCAACGCGAGCGTAGCGGAATTAATGACAACCGCAGCCGCCGTTACCGCCGCAACCGCCTTTGCCGTGTTCGTGGCCATGGTCATGGCCGTGACCGCCGCAGCAACCGTCGTGATCGTGGTCGTGGCCATGATCGTGGCCGTGAGCACCGTGTACATGACCATGCTCCAGCTCTTCCGCCGTTGCTTCGCGAATCGCGACGACTTCAACGTTGAACTTCAGATTCTGACCAGCCAGCATGTGGTTACCGTCAACAACAACGTGTTCGTCACCCACTTCGGTGATTTCTACCGGTACCGGACCCTGATCGGTTTCCGCCAGGAAGCGCATGCCCACCTGCAGCTCATCAACGCCCATAAATACATCTTTAGGTACGCGCTGAACCAGGTTTTCGTCGTACTGACCGTACGCGTCGTTAGCGCCGACTTCGACGTCAAATTTGTCGCCTACGTCGTGTCCGTCCAGCGCGTTTTCCAGGCCGGAAATCAGGGAACCGTGACCATGCAGGTAGTCAAGCGGCGCGCTTACCGGAGACTCATCAACCAACACACCGTCTTCTGTACGTACCTGATAGGCCAGGCTGACCACCAGGTCTTTTGCTACTTTCATGATATCTCCTGAGCATGGGAAGAATAGTGGCGCAGATTGTAGCGGAATTCTGCAGCCGTGTACCCTCTAGCTTAAAAAAAGCCGATAGATAACGCTAGTCCGGATGAAAAATGCCTATCACTTGCTCTTCTTTGCGAACATGCTCGCGAACCTCTTTATCCGCCTCACGCATCTGGTGCCCGCACTTAACGCACTCAACAATATCGACATTATTCTCACGCCACATCGCCAGTGAATCCTGAGCCTGGCACGCCGGACATTTCGCACCGGCAATAAAACGTTTACGCACAGCCATATCATTTACCTTTATTCAAATTCATCCCAGCCGTCTAACTGCCTGCTCTCTTTTTGCATCTCACGCTGAAAGATCTCCTCCAGCTCGCGTCTGGCTTCCCGCACGCGGGATATCTGCAGGGTATCACTATGCACCGGCATTAACTCGCGCAGCATCCGCATATCAAGGCGCCGAAAGTGCAGCTGAGCGCGCTGCGCCTGATGGGGATGCATGCCCAGCGAGATCAGCGCTTTTCGTCCCAGCTCCAGCGCGCTGGAGAAGGTTTCGCGAGAAAATTGCGCCACTCCCGCCTGCAGCAGCTCATGGGCCTCAACGCGTCCCCGCGCTCGCGCCAGAATATGCAGATGTGGAAAGTGTTGTTGACACATCTCCACCAGCTTCATGGTATCTTCCGGCTCGTTACAGGTAATTACGATCGACTGCGCGTCTTCGGCTCCCGCTGAGCGCAGGAGCTCCAGCTGCGTCGCATCGCCAAAATAGACTTTATAGCCATATTTACGCATCAGATTGACCGCGCTGATATCGCGCTCCAGTACCGTGATACGCATTTTGTTCGCCATCAGCAGACGGCCGATCACCTGACCGAAACGACCAAAACCCACGATAATGACCTGCGGTTTGTCATCTTCAACCCACGGCGCCTCACCCTCTTCTTCGGGTTGATTCAATCGCCGCGAAAGCACTTTATCGATGAGCGTCATCAGCAGCGGCGTGGTCATCATCGACAACGTCACCGTCACCAGCAACAGGGCCATCTGATCGTTTTGAAACAGACGAAGCGAAGCGGGGAGTGAAAACAGCACAAAGGCGAATTCCCCTCCCTGGCTCAGCACGCCGGCAAACTGCACCCGTTCCGAACTGCGCAGGCCGTATACCCGCGCCAGAAGATACAGGACGAGACCTTTTACCGTCACCAGCACTGCGACGCTGACCACAACCCACAGCAAATGGGTATAAAGCACTCCAAGATTCAGCGCCATGCCAACGGAAATAAAGAACAGACCGAGGAGAAGCCCTTTAAACGGATCGATGGCGATTTCCAGCTCGTGGCGATACTCACTCTCTGCCAGCAGAACGCCGGCGATAAAGGTCCCCAGCGCCATCGACAAACCGAGCGCATCCATAAACAAAGCCGATCCGAGCACCAACAGTAGCGTCGCGGCGGTGAAGACTTCCCGCACGCCGGATCCGGCGATAAAACGAAATACCGGCCTCAGCAGATAACGCCCGCCGACCAGCATTCCGCCGAAAGCCAATACCTTCATCCCTATGGTGAGCCAGTTAAAATGGTCGTCACCAGAACCCGCAAGCAATGGAACCAGCGCCAGGGCCGGGATCACGGCCAGATCCTGAAACAGCAATACGGAGAAACCCAGCTGTCCGGATTCGCTGCGGCTCATGCCCTTCTCACGCATCAGCTGCAGCGCCATCGCGGTGGAAGACATCGCCAGCCCAATCCCGCCGACCACCGCAGCGCGCCATGAGAAGTCGCTCAGCATAAGCAAACCGCCAAGAATGAGCGCGCTGAAGGCGACCTGAGCGGCCCCGACGCCGAAAATGGAGCTTCTCAGCCGCCACAGTTTGGACGGATTCAGCTCCAGTCCGATGATAAACATCAGAAAGACGACGCCTAATTCTGAGAAGTGAAGAATTTCATCCACATCGCTGATGAACCCTAATCCCCAGGGGCCGATGGCGATACCGGCCAGCAGATACCCCAGTACGGCGCCAATACCCAGCCTCGCCGCCAGCGGTACCGCCACCACGGCGGCAAACAGAAATAACACCCCGGCCAGCAGTAAATCAGCTCCCGCCATTTGGACCTCCAGCCGTTACAGGATTAGCCAGCCAATCGCGGTAGGCGCGAGCGCGGCTTTTCAGGTCTTCGGGAGATTGCCGACGCGCCCAGTAGACGATAATCGGGCTCATCCAGTGCATACGGCACATGCCGGCAGTCAATTCAAAAGGGCGGAGAATGTCATTCATCGGATAACGATGGGCATCGCGCCGGTAGGCGCTCTCCGGCTCGCCGGTAGTAATGACGCTACGCCAGTACTTTCCCGCCAGCTGATTCCCTCCCGCCCCGCTGGCGAAGCCGCGGCTGAGCACCCTGTCCAGCCACTCTTTCATCAGCGCCGGGCAGCTCCAGGTATAGAGCGGATGCTGGAAAACAATCACCTCATGCTGGCGCAGGAGATCCTGCTCCCAGGCGATATCAATAAAAAAATCCGGATAGTGCGCGTAGAGATCGTGCACGGTCACATTCGACAACTGTAAGGCCGGTTCAAGCAAAACCCGGTTGGCCACGGAATCCTGAGATTCTGGGTGGGCATACAGCAGCAAAACTTTCGCTGTCTGAGACATCTTTCCCCTCCCGAACGTCTTCTGGCGGCCTGTGCAGCGGCTGCGTCCCGACGCAACCAGAATGACTTTGTGTATCATCTTCATTTTGGGCTACCATTGCGGCCCGGTTGAGCGATTCGCTCCACACTACATTATCATAATGACAAATTAACATAGTCAGAACATACGGCGCCTTATGATTGTTTTCTCCTCCTTACAAATTCGTCGCGGCGTACGCGTCCTGCTGGACAACGCCACCGCTACCATCAACCCAGGGCAAAAAGTCGGCCTGGTGGGTAAAAACGGCTGCGGTAAATCCACGCTGCTTTCGCTTTTGAAAAACGAGATTAGCGCCGACGGCGGCTCGATGACCTTCCCCGGCAGCTGGCAGCTGGCCTGGGTTAACCAGGAAACGCCTGCGCTTGCGCAGCCGGCTATTGACTATGTTATTGATGGCGATCGCGAATTCCGCAAGCTGGAGGCGGATCTGCACGCGGCCAACGAACGTAATGACGGTCATGCCATCGCGACGGTCCACGGTAAGCTGGACGCCATCGACGCCTGGACCATCCGCTCGCGCGCGGCCAGCCTGCTCCACGGGCTCGGTTTCAGCAACGAACAGCTTGAAAGACCGGTGAGCGACTTTTCCGGCGGCTGGCGTATGCGCCTTAACCTCGCTCAGGCGCTGATTTGCCGTTCCGATCTGCTGCTGCTTGATGAACCGACGAACCACCTCGATCTCGACGCGGTCATCTGGCTGGAGAAGTGGCTCAAAGGCTATCCGGGAACCCTGATTCTGATCTCCCACGATCGCGACTTTCTCGATCCGATCGTCGACAAAATTATCCATATCGAACAGCAAACGATGTTCGAGTACACCGGCAACTACAGCTCATTTGAAGTGCAGCGCGCGACCCGCCTTTCGCAGCAACAATCGATGTACGAAAGCCAGCAGCTGCGCGTCGCGCATTTGCAGAGCTACATCGACCGTTTTCGCGCTAAAGCCACCAAAGCTAAACAGGCGCAAAGCCGTATCAAAATGCTCGAGCGCATGGAGCTCATCGCGCCTGCCCACGTGGATAACCCGTTCCACTTTAGCTTCCGCGCGCCGGAAAGCCTGCCCAATCCGCTGCTGAAGATGGAAAAGGTTAGCGCCGGCTATGGAGAGCGGGTGATTCTCGACTCAATCAAGCTGAATCTGGTTCCCGGTTCGCGCATTGGTCTGCTGGGGCGCAACGGCGCCGGTAAATCGACGCTGATTAAACTGCTGGCCGGTGAGCTACAGCCGCTGCACGGTGAGATTGGTCTGGCGAAAGGCATCAAGCTTGGCTACTTCGCTCAGCATCAGTTGGAATTTCTGCGCGCGGATGAATCCCCGCTGCAGCATCTTGCCCGCCTCGCGCCGCAGGAACTGGAGCAGAAACTGCGCGACTATCTGGGCGGTTTCGGCTTCCAGAGCGATAAGGTCAACGAACAGACGCAGCGTTTCTCCGGCGGCGAGAAAGCGCGCCTGGTGCTGGCGTTAATCGTCTGGCAACGGCCAAATCTGCTGCTGCTTGATGAACCCACCAACCACCTCGATCTCGATATGCGTCAGGCGCTAACCGAAGCGTTAATCGATTTTGAAGGCGCGCTGGTGGTGGTTTCGCACGACCGCCATCTGATTCGCTCCACCACCGACGACCTTTATCTGGTGCACGATAGCAAAGTCGAACCTTTCGACGGCGATCTCGAAGACTACCAGCAGTGGCTGAGCGACACGCAAAAGCAGGAAAACCAGGCCTCAGAAGAGCCGAAGGAAAACGGCAACAGCGCCCAGGCGCGTAAAGATCAGAAACGCCGGGAAGCCGAGCTGCGTACGCTGACCCAGCCGCTGCGCAAAGAGATTGCCCGCCTGGAAAAAGAGATGGAGAGGTTCAACGCGCAGCTGGCGCAGGCGGAAGAGAAGCTGGGCGACAGCGAATTATACGATCAAAGCCGCAAAGCGGAGCTCACCGCCTGTTTACAGCAGCAGGCTAGCGCGAAGTCCGGGCTGGAAGAGTGTGAAATGGCCTGGCTGGATGCCCAGGAACAGCTGGAGCAGATGCTCCAGGAAGGCTAACGGCATGATGCAGTACCAAAAGGCGGGAACGCCCGCCTTTTTTAATCCCACTCCCCGCCGCTTAACGCTGCGCCGCCAGCCGGGCGCGGATCTGCGACAGCGAGGCATAGCCGTACAGCTTGCCATCCAGAAAGCGCGTTTTTAACTCGCCCTGCTGCTCCTGCTCCAGCGTTTGCCCATCGTACAGCTGCAGTTCCCCCACGGCGTCGCGTTCCACGCGCAGCAGACCACGCGCCGAACGTTTGAGGCCATTATCGGTTTTCGGCTCCTTAAAGAGGGCTCTTCCCTCGCCGTTCACCTCCCCCCAGGTCGCCTTCATCGCGAAGCCGAAGGTATCGCGGGTGTTGTACTGGTAGGTAAAGGAACCCACGCCGAACACCACGTTAGCGCTGGCAAAGCCTTTCGCTTCCAGGCGACGCAGGATCTCATCCGCTCTGGCGAGAGTAATGGAATCGCCGTAAATCAGGCCGACATGCGGATCCAGTACCTTGTATCCTTTTTCGTTAATCGTACCGCCGAAGATTTCCCACAGTACTTCAACGGAGCCTTTCTCCTCGGCGCTGCGCTCGCTGCGGGTGTCGTCGTCAGCCGCCGTTCCGCACAGAATAGCCACCGGATCGCCGCTGTCCGGACGGAATACGACTCGCCCCTGGCGCCGCATAATTATCGCCTTCAGCTCGCGGGTGTATTCGGTCAGCACCTGCCAGTAATCCCAGGTATCCGAGACGATAGAGACGAAACCCTGCGGGTGGACTTCGGTAATCAGCCGGCGAAAAGTTTCAATTTCCCGCTCGCGCTCGCCCATACACATCACGCTGTGTTCCGTGGCCGGAATGCTGGCGCCGATAAGCTCATCTTCACCGCGAGTGTAATAATCCCGGGCATACAGCAGCGAAGGCAGGCTATCGGTACCTTTGAAGCTGGCCAGATGTCCGCAGCCCGACTGCGCAGTGTCGTGCAGCCCGGACATCCCCCGAAACGAAAAGTCGTGACATTGGAAATCAAGGTGCGTCAGATCGCTACAGGTTTTCTCCGCCCAGCGTTCGCAAATCAGGCGATAGTGGTGGGCAATGGTCGCGTTGGTTGACGCTTTCCACAGCTCCGCCGAAAGCACCGTCTCCAGATAGTTCACCAGCCAGAAGAACTCAGGTTGCGTATTGGTGATGGTCAGCACCGGTACTTTCATCGGCACCTTGGTGCCTTCATCGAGCGCTTTGATATGCAGCGGTAAATAGCCAAGCCGATGCAGAGCACGAACAGGCTCCACCCCAACCGTATCGCGCCCCAGATAGCCGTCCATCACCTGCTTATACTCGTTGACGACCTCCTCTTCCGGGCGGGCGAAAAACGCCTCGTTAAACAGATCGACCAGGAACCACTGCAGAAACCCCTGCAGGCCGAAAAATACCAGCTTGCCGTCGGCCTGCGGCGACTGGAAAAAACGATCGCTGCGCGGAGTAAAGTTTGAGTAGACCTTCGTAGTCCCCTGCGGATACTGCACGCGATGGGAAACTTTATAACCATCAATAGCCAGAATCGGATTTATTTTCATCATATTATCCCCAATGTGCGCGGTAGATGGCGTCTATATCGATAAGCTCCAGCTGCGGGTGAGCCAGGGCAGGCGAAGTCAAAGAGGTGGTGGCGTAAACGGCATCGATGCCGTTATTCAGCAAATGCTCTACGCCTTTAGAAAAAACGCCGTGGGTCACATACAAACTCACGCTGCGGGCGCCCGCCGCGCGGAGCACCTGCGCCGAGCCGATAAAGGTGCCGCCAGCGTCGCACAGGTCGTCAACGATAAGCACCGCTTTACCTGCAACATCACCGGCCAGCAGAGAAAAACCGGTTAACGCGCCGCTGGCAAGGTCACGCTCTTTACCGAGGATCGCGAACTCTCCGGCACCGCAGGCTTTAGCCACAGGGTGAATCTTCTTGAGCGCGCCGGCATCCGGCGCCACCAGCATCAGCTCCCCGGTAGCAATAGCCTGACGCAGAACGGCGTTCTGCAGAAGACAGTGCTGCTGGGCAACCGCAACCATATTATTGACTGCCGCCGCGGCGGCATCGCTATGCGGGTCAAGCACCACGACTTTGTCAAAGCCAAGGGTATTAAGCTGCCGGGCGAAGACCTTCAAAGCAAAGCTGTCTCCCGGCACCATATGGCGATCCTGGCGCGCCCACGGCAGCCACGGCAGTTCCAGATGGCTAAACGCCACGTCGGTAACATGACGCACGGCCTCCACCAGCTGCGCCAGCAGCATAAAATCGTTCATATCGCGCAGAGCAACCGCCCGGATGCGCATCAAACGGGCGGAAGGCGGTAATGGATCGGTCACCTTCAGCCAAACAGCGCCATCGGGAAAGACGCCGCTGGCAAGCGTAAACGCCTCATCATCCAGTTCCAGGGTAAATATTTCGCTCATGGTGATCTCCGCTCATTAAATTGTGTCCCTAAGACACAATAAATAATGTCCCTAAGACACATATGATGCAAGAGTTAAATGTCATATAAGCGGAAAAATGAATTAAGCAATTGAAATATAATGATAAAAATAGAGACTTGCTGCTCAGGAAGGGGCTGGTACACTTGTCAGCGTTCTTTTCCGCTGCGAGCGCTCTATGACCACCGATGCCGAATACCTCAGCCAATACGATGCCAGCCGCTTTCCCTCGCCGCTGGTGACCGTCGATAGCGTCCTGTTTACCCTGCATGAAGGGGCGCTATGCGTTCTGCTGGTTGAGCGCGCTCATCCGCCGCAGCAGGGGGCGTGGGGGCTACCCGGCGGCTTTATCGATCTGGCGCACGATGATTCAACCCGCGCCACGGCGCTACGTAAGCTCACGGAAAAAACCGGGATTTCACCGTCATGGCTGGAGCAGCTCGACACCTTTTCCGGGCCGGATCGCGATCCGCGCGGCTGGAGCCTGACTATCGCCTGGTTTGCGTTAATCTCATGGGTAGATTGTCAGCCGCATATCGCCAGCGTCAGCGATGCCCGCTGGGTGCCGGTGGCGCAGCTGGATAGCTATTCGCTGGCTTTCGATCATCAAAAGATCATCGACGCCGGTCTGCACCGCTTACGCCAAAAAACGATGTACTCTTTACTGCCGGTTTACTGTCTGCCGGAGACCTTTACCCATGGTCAGCTGCTGGAAGCCACGGAAATCATCCTTGGTCAGCCGATTCAACGCAAAAGCCTGATTCGCCGCTTCGAAGCCTCCGGAATGTTTGAAGAGACCGGGGAAACAGCGGCAACCGGCGCGCGCAAAGCGCGGCTATGGCGGCGTAAACCCGGCGTCGATTTTCATCTCTTTTCACGTAACCTGCTGACCGATTAGCCGCAAGGCCACATATGGGCTAACCTGCGCACTTCATGCGCGGTATAGTATGTTATAAAGATTATTTATTGCTCTGGTGCTATGGTTGATATCACTCCTACAGAAATGACGCCCCCTGAAGACGACTCGCATCAGTTTCATCCGATGCGCGGCGTAGGCAATCGTCATTTGCAAACCATGTTGCCGCGGCTAATCCGTCGCAAACTCCGCTTTACTCCCCACTGGCAGCGTCTGGAATTGCCGGACGGCGACTTTATCGATCTGGCGTGGAGCGAAGACCCTTCGCAGGCGCGTCATAAACCACGCCTGGTGGTGTTTCATGGCCTGGAGGGCAGCCTGCACAGCCCTTACGCCCACGGACTTATCCATGCGGCCATGCAGCGCGGCTGGCTGGGCGTGGTGATGCACTTTCGCGGCTGTAGCGGCGAACCCAACCGGAATAACCGCATCTACCACTCGGGCGAAACGGAAGATGGCTCCTGGTTTCTGCGCTGGCTCCAGCGCGAGTACGGCACGGCCCCCACCGCCGCGGTGGGATATTCGCTCGGGGGCAATATGCTGGGCTGCCTGCTGGCAAAAGAGGGCGACGCAATTCCCGTTGATGCCGCGGTTATCGTCTCGGCGCCGTTTATGCTGGAGGCCTGTAGCTATCATATGGACAAAGGTTTCTCCCGCGTTTATCAGCGCTATCTGCTCAACCTGCTGAAAGCCAACGCCGCGCGTAAGCTAAAAGCCTATCCCGGCTCTCTGCCCGTCGATTTACGCCAGCTAAAAAGCATGCGCCGTATTCGCGAATTTGACGATAGCATCACGGCCAGGATCCACGGCTTTGCCGATGCGCTGGACTATTATCGCCAATGTAGCGCCATGCCGCGCTTAAGCGATATCACTAAGCCCACGCTGATTATTCACGCGAAGGACGATCCCTTTATGGATCACCACTCGATTCCCCCGCAGGAACAGCTGCCGGCGAATGTCGAATATCAGCTCACGGAGCACGGCGGGCACGTTGGTTTCGTCGGCGGCACGCTGCGTAAGCCGGAAATGTGGCTTGAAAAAAGAATTCCGGATTGGCTAACCCGTTGGTTAGGAGCGCAAATATGATCATTCCCTGGCAAGATCTCGATCCCGAAACGCTGGATAACCTGATCGAAAGTTTTGTATTACGTGAAGGCACCGATTATGGTGAACATGAACGTTCGCTGACGGATAAAGTCGCTGATGTTAAACAGCAGTTGAAAAGCGGAGAAGCCGTGCTGGTGTGGTCAGAACTGCACGAGACGGTGAACATTATGCCCCGCAAGCAGTTTCACGGCTAAGGCGGCACACACTATCGTTTACTCTGGGAGTTGTTATGTCTGCCAAACATCCGGTGATTGCCGTCACGGGCTCCAGCGGCGCGGGAACCACGACCACCAGCCTCGCCTTTCGCAAAATCTTCGCCCAGCTTAATCTGCACGCCGCCGAAGTTGAAGGCGATAGCTTTCACCGCTATACCCGTCCGGAAATGGACATGGCGATCCGTAAAGCGCGCGATCAGGGCAAACATATCAGCTACTTTGGCCCCGAGGCTAACGACTTCGGCCTGCTGGAACACACGTTCGCCGAATATGGGCAAAGCGGCAAAGGCCAGTCGCGCAAGTATTTACATACCTATGACGAGGCCGTGCCGTGGAATCAGGTTCCGGGGACCTTCACGCCCTGGCAGCCGCTGCCCGAACCGACTGACGTCCTGTTTTATGAAGGCCTGCACGGCGGCGTGGTGACGCCGCAGCATAACGTAGCAAACCATGTCGACCTGCTGGTTGGCGTGGTGCCCATCGTCAATCTTGAGTGGATCCAGAAGCTTATCCGCGACACCAGCGAACGCGGCCACTCTCGTGAGGCGGTGATGGATTCCGTGGTCCGTTCGATGGAAGACTACATCAACTTTATCACCCCGCAGTTTTCGCGCACCCACCTCAACTTCCAGCGCGTACCGACGGTGGATACGTCCAACCCGTTTGCGGCCAAAGCCATCCCTTCGCTGGATGAAAGCTTTGTCGTTATCCATTTCCGTAATCTAAAAAATATCGATTTCCCCTGGCTTCTGGCGATGCTGCAGGGCTCGTTTATCTCGCATATGAATACGCTGGTGGTACCGGGCGGGAAAATGGGGCTGGCGATGGAACTGATCATGGCGCCGCTGGTTGAGCGCCTGATGGAAGGCAGGAAAATAAGCTAACGGTCAAAACCCCGGTGACGCGTTTGCCGGCCGGGGCCCTTTCGGCTTACCCTTCGATCACTTCATAAGAGTGGGTAATGTTTACCGCTTTCTCAAGCATCAGCGCGACGGAACAATACTTTTCCGCCGACAGGTCGACCGCGCGAGATACGGCAGCGTCCTTCAGTTCTTTACCGGTCACGATAAAATGCAGATTGATATGGGTAAACAGACGCGGCGCCTCTTCGCGACGCTCAGAAGTCAGCTTAACTTCGCAGTTGGTAACGTTATGACGGCCCTTCTGCAATATGGAAACCACATCGATCGCGCTGCATCCGCCTGCCGCCATCAGAACCATTTCCATTGGGCTGGGCGCTTTATCCCCGGAATTGCCGTCCATCAGAATCTGGTGACCAGAAGCCGACTCACCGATGAAGGTTAACCCTTCAACCCACTTCACTCGCGCTTGCATAAATTTAACTCCAGGGCTGTAATTTTCCCGACAGATTACGCGTACATAACAATTCTCGCAACGGAAGGCGACCTGGGTCATGCTGAAGCGAGACACCAGGAGACATGCGGCGAAAGCTATGCTAAAACAATCTGGATGCTACAGTAATACATTGATGTACTGCATGTATGCAGAGGAGTTCACATTACAGGCTGCAGAAAACTTTCAGCCGGATTCCCAGGTATAGGGATTCAATACGATTGCATGCCCGGATGCCGTGTAGTGTCGGCACCCGGAGATAGCTTATAACAGAGGATAACCGCGCATGGTGCTTGGCAAACCGCAAACAGACCCTACCCTTGAATGGTTCTTGTCTCATTGCCACATTCATAAGTACCCATCAAAGAGCACGCTGATCCACCAGGGTGAGAAAGCAGAAACGTTGTACTACATCGTTAAAGGCTCCGTGGCTGTACTCATCAAGGATGAAGAAGGTAAAGAGATGATCCTCTCTTACCTTAATCAGGGCGATTTCATCGGTGAATTAGGCTTGTTTGAAGAAGGCCAGGAGCGTAGCGCTTGGGTACGTGCGAAAACCGCATGTGAAGTGGCCGAAATCTCCTACAAAAAATTCCGTCAGCTGATCCAGGTTAACCCGGACATCCTGATGCGTCTCTCTTCGCAGATGGCTCGTCGTCTGCAGGTCACGTCTGAGAAAGTGGGCAACCTCGCCTTCCTTGACGTTACCGGTCGTATCGCTCAGACGCTGCTGAACCTGGCTAAACAGCCGGATGCGATGACCCATCCGGACGGTATGCAAATTAAAATTACCCGTCAGGAAATCGGCCAGATCGTCGGCTGCTCCCGCGAGACCGTTGGCCGCATCCTGAAAATGCTGGAAGATCAAAACCTGATCTCCGCGCACGGTAAAACTATCGTCGTCTACGGTACCCGTTAAGTCGGTAAAACGGCGTATTGCCTGACGATACGCCGTTTTTGTTTTCTCCTCATGTGGCGCAGGCTGATTTACCACCCTGAAGTCAACTATGCACTGCGGCAAACGCTGGTGTTGTGTCTGCCGGTCGCGATTGGGCTTCTGTTTGGCCACTTACAGCAGGGGCTTCTGTTCTCTCTGGTTCCCGCCTGCTGCAACATTGCCGGGCTGGATACGCCGCATAAGCGTTTCTTTAAGCGTCTGATTATCGGCGGCAGCCTGTTTGCCGGCTGTAGCCTGATCGTCCAGCTTCTTCTGCAACGCGAAATCCCTTTGCCGCTAATCCTCACCGGTCTGGCGCTGATCCTCGGCGTCACGGCTGAAATCAGCTCCCTGCACGCGCGGCTGCTGCCTGCCTCGCTTATCGCGGCTATTTTTACCCTCAGTCTCGCGGGCAACATGCCGGTGTGGGAGCCGCTGTTAATCTACGCCCTCGGCACCTTATGGTATGGGGTGTTCAACTGGTTCTGGTTTTGGCTCTGGCGCGAGCAGCCGCTGCGCGAATCCTTAAGCCTGCTCTACCGTGAGCTCGCCAACTACTGCGAGGCCAAATACAGCCTGCTTACCCAGCATACGGACCCCGCCACATCGCTGCCGCCGCTGCTCAACCGCCAGCAAAAGGTGGTGGATCTGATTACCCAGTGCTATCAGCAGATGCATATGCTGGCGGCTAACCAGCGCAGCGATCACAAACGCCTACTGCGCGCTTTCCAGGTTGGACTGGACCTTCAGGAGCATATTTCCGTCAGCCTTCATCAGCCAGAAGAGGTGCAGAAGCTGGTGGAACGCAGTCACGCGGAAGCGGTGATTCGCTGGAACGCGCAAACCGTTGCCGCCCGCCTGCGGGAGCTGGCGGACGATCTGCTCTACCACCGTTATCCCCGGCGCTTTCAGATGGACAAACAGATCGGCGCGCTGGAAAAAATCGCCTGGCAGCATCCGGATAATCCTGTCGGCCAGTTCTGCGCCTGGCACTTCAGCCGCATTGCCAGAGTTCTGCGCACCCAGCGCCCGCTGTACGCGCGTAACCTGATGGCGGATAAAACCCGCCGCCTGCCGCTGCTGCCCGCGTTGAAAAACTATCTGTCGCTTAAGTCGCCGGCGTTACGTAACGCCGCGCGTATCAGCGTAATGCTGAGCGCCGCCAGCCTGATGGGCAGCGCGCTGCATCTGCCTAAGCCCTACTGGATCCTGATGACCGTGCTGTTCGTGACGCAAAACGGCTACGGCGCGACGCGGGTTCGTATCGTCCATCGGGCTGCCGGAACCATTGCGGGGCTGGTCATTGCCGGGCTCACGCTGCACTTTCACGTTCCTGAAGGCTATACGCTGACCGCGATGCTGTTCATTACGCTATTGAGCTACCTGATTATTCGCCAGCATTACGGCTGGGCGATGGTCGGATTTACCGTGACGGCGGTGTACACCCTGCAACTGCTCACCCTGAACGGCGAGCAGTTTATCGTCGCCAGACTGATTGATACGCTGATTGGCTGCCTGATTGCTTTCGGCGGCATGGTCTGGCTATGGCCGCAGTGGCAAAGCGGTCTGCTGCGCAAAAATGCCCACGACGCGCTGGAAGCCGATCAGGAAGCCATCAGGCTGATCCTCAGCGACGACCATCAGGCCCCGGCGCTGGCCTATCAGCGCATGCGCGTTAATCAGACGCATAACGCGCTGTTTAACTCGCTAAATCAGGCGATGCAGGAACCCGGTTTTAATTCCCACTATCTCGAAGACATGAAGCTGTGGGTGACCCACAGCCAGTTTATTGTCGAGCACATCAATGCCATGACTACCCTGGCGCGCGAGCACAATATGCTGACGCCGGATTTAGCCCAGCGTTATCTGGAGTCCTGCGAGATTGCGCTCCAGCGCTGCCAGCAGCGGCTGGATTCCGACGGGCCCGGCAGCGCGGGGGATGTGAATATTATGGAGGCGCAGGATGCGGAGGTCCCTCGCGGCCCGCTCAGTACGATGGAGCAGCACTTGCAGCGCATCCTCGGGCATCTGAACACCATGCACACCATTTCATCGGTGGCATGGCGTCAGCGTCCGCATCATGGCATCTGGCTGCGCGCCACTAAGCGCTAAGCACCCGCTCAACCGCCTGGGCAAAGCGCGCCATGCCTTCAGCAATATCGCTATCATCAATCACCAGCGACGGTACGAAGCGCATCACGTCCGGTCCGGCATTGAGCACCATGACGCCCGCCTCTGCGGCTGCATACAAGAAATCGCGCGCCTTCCCGTGATACTGCGGCTTCAGCTCGGCGCCGATCAGCAGACCCATGCCGCGAATATCGCTAAACAGATCGAACCGCGCGTCAATTTGCTGAAGGTGCTGAACAAACAGCTCGCGCTTCGCGGTGACGCCGTCCAGCACTTCCGGCGTGTTAATCAGATCGAAGGCCGCCCCGCCGACCGCGCAGGCCAGCGGGTTACCGCCGTAGGTCGAACCATGGGAACCGGCGTGGAAAGCGCTGGCGATATCATGGGTGGTCAGCATCGCGCTGATAGGGAAGCCGCCGCCAAGCGCCTTGGCGCTGGTCAGAATATCCGGCGTCACGCCGTAGTGCATATAGGCAAACAGCGAGCCGGTGCGCCCCATACCGCACTGGACTTCATCAAACACCAGCAGTGCCTGGTGCTGGTCGCAGAGATCGCGCAATCCTTGCAGGAATTCCGGCGTCGCCGCCGTCACTCCACCTTCACCCTGAATCGGCTCGACCACCACCGCGCAGGTATGATCGTCCATCACCGCTTTCACCGCGTGTAAATCGTTAAACGGTACGTGAACGATATCGGCCGGTTTCGGCCCGAAACCATCAGAATATTTGGGCTGACCGCCGACGGAGACGGTAAACAGCGACCGACCGTGAAAGGCGTTATGGAAAGCGATGATTTTGGTTTTGTACGGACTATGGCGCGTCACGGTGTAATGGCGCGCCAGCTTGAATGCCGTTTCGTTGGCTTCCGTCCCGGAGTTCATAAACACCACGCGATCGGCAAAAGTCGCATCCACCAGCTTACGCCCGAGGCGCAGGGCCGGTTCGTTGGTAAAAACGTTACTGGTATGCCACAGCTTTTCACCCTGCTCATGGAGTGCCGCCACCAGCGCCGGATGGCAATGACCGAGCGCGGTCACGGCAATCCCACCGGCGAAATCAACGTACTCTTTACCCTGCTGATCCCATACTCGGCTCCCCTTGCCCTTCACCGGAATAAATTCTGCCGGTGCATAAATCGGCAAAATGACTTCATCGAATGTAGCGCGGGTGATTGCCGGTTGTTCAGTTGCCATGTGGTGCCCATCCTTTACGTTATGCAGCAATGATTATGATAATCTAATCACAAAATATGCATAAAAAATCAACCCATGGCAACTACAAATCACCGATTGAGGAAGTTTGCCAGCAGCTGATGTCCCTGCTCGCTGAGAATACTCTCCGGATGAAACTGCACGCCCTCGAGATCGAAGATGCGGTGGCGAATGCCCATAATCTCCCCCTTTTCGCTGCGGGCGGTCACCTCAAAGCATTCAGGCAGCGTTAGCGGATCAATGAGCAGGGAGTGGTAGCGGGTCACCGTAAGCGGGTTATTCAGTCCAAGGAACACCCCTTGACCGGTATGGCTGACCGGGGACGTTTTCCCGTGCATCACTTTCGCGGCTCGTACGATCGCGGCGCCGAAAACCTGGGCAATCGCCTGATGGCCCAGGCAAACGCCTAAGATCGGCGTCTTACCGGAAAAGTGGCGAATCACCGCCAGCGAAATCCCTGACTCATCGGGCGTGCAGGGGCCCGGCGAGATAACGATTTTCGCTGGCGCCAGAGCAATGATATCCGCTAACGTCAGCTCGTCATTACGTCTGACCAGAACTTCCGCGCCAAGCTCGCAGAAATACTGATACAAATTCCAGGTGAAAGAATCGTAGTTATCGATAAGCAGGATCATAGCGGCTCCGGGAACAAAGAACCGCGCTATTCTACTCAGTTTCCACGGCTTCGCTTACCACTTTGCGAAATATCGTCTGCAGCGGAGAAAGGTCGCCCATCGCTCCGCTCTGGTTGGCCTGGTTCCACGCATCGACCGCAATATCGCGCCAATCCAGCGTATAACCCGCATGGATAGCCAGCTGCTCAAAGAAAATGCGTTGCGCCATGCCGTTACCGAGACGGAAAGGATGCAGGACATTTATTTCGCAATAGTAATGAGCAAGACGTTCAATGAATTTATCCTGCGCGAGCCCCACCAGATAACCTTCCTCTTCAAGATCCTGAAGCAGCGCGTTTCCCTCTTTTTCGATATAGGCGAAATGGCAGAAGCGGGTGTCGCCCTGATAGATATCCACTTCACGCAGTTGCCCCGCCCAGTCGAAAACATCCTGATAGAGCTGGCGATGAATCGCGCACAGATGAGGCAATCCCCGCACCAACGGCCCGAGTTCAATGGTTGCCGCGCGTAATGCGGTCAGATCCCATGCCGCCTGCTCAAGGCGCTGAGCCTGGCGGATGCCCAGGCGGTTGCGCATGACCTTCAGGCCCGAGTAGAGATAAGGATCCCGCCCCTCGCCGAATTTATCGCTCATAGTGACTCCTTAACGCCTCAATACGCGCCAGAGCTTCTTCGGGGGTAAGGGTTATCAGCGGAATATCGACGCCCTCCAGCCGTCGGCTGGCCTGGAAATTAACGTTACGTCGAGCCTCCCAGAGACGGGATTTCTGTTTTTCGGTGAGTTTTTTCATTTAACACCTCCCTGACGATTCCGCGGTTGCCACAAGTATAAGCGGCAAAAAACGATTTCGCAGGGAAGCGGGGGAATGCGCGGGCATGAGTTACCCGCGCAAATAGGTTTACGGCAGCACTTTTGCGGAAAGAATCACGATAGGTTTCGACGGTACATTCTGATACGGCCCAACGTTATGGGTCGGCACCTGAGAAATCTTATCCGCTACGTCCATGCCTTTGACGACTTTACCAAACACCGCATAGCCGAAATCGCGCTGGCCATGATCGAGGAAGGCGTTATCCGCAATATTGATAAAGAACTGGCTGGTGGCGCTGTCCTGATCGGCGGTACGCGCCATGGCGATGGTGCCACGCGTGTTGCGCAGGCCGTTGTCGGCTTCGTTTTTAATCGGCGGATTAGGCTGCTTCTGCTGCATCTGTTCGTTAAAGCCGCCGCCCTGCACCATAAAACCAGGGATCACGCGGTGAAACGTGGTGTCGTTATAAAAACCGCTGTTCACGTACTTGAGGAAGTTATCAACCGAAATTGGCGCTTTCTGGCTATTCAGCTCAAGCTCAATATTGCCCGCAGACGTGGTCAGCAACACATGGGGATCGCCCTTTGCCGCCATGGCCGGGGAGAATGCTGAAATGGCGAAAACGGCAGCCACCGCCGCGAGAGTGGATTTGAGCATGGAAATTCCTTAACGGAGCAGAATAAAAACCGAGTGCTTTGATTCTAAAGAGCCTTTGCATCCTGGGCCAGCCTTTTACCTAATTTTACTTAGCTGAAACACTTGTAACGATGCGTCTATTGATCCGCCAAATAAATAAATGTGAAGTCAGTCACATTAATAATTGCAAAAAGATCCAATTTTCAGAATAAACGTTTGCTTGAATCACGCTAACGCATAAAATCTGTCCGCCCGGCGCAGAGTCAACGCGCTTTACATTTCTATTCACAGGCCAGTCATGACTAACAGCAACCGTATCAAGCTCACATGGATCAGCTTTTTCTCCTACGCCCTGACCGGCGCGTTGGTGATTGTCACCGGGATGGTGATGGGAAACATCGCAGATTATTTTCATCTGCCCGTTTCCAGTATGAGCAACACCTTTACCTTCCTTAACGCCGGTATCCTGATCTCTATCTTCCTGAACGCCTGGCTGATGGAAATTGTTCCGCTGAAAACCCAGCTGCGTTTTGGCTTTATCCTGATGGTTCTGGCCGTCGCGGGTTTAATGTTCAGCCACAGCCTGGCGCTGTTTTCCGCTTCAATGTTCGTGCTTGGCCTGGTCAGCGGGATCACCATGTCGATTGGTACCTTCCTGATCACCCATATGTATGAAGGTCGTCAGCGCGGGGCGCGTCTGCTGTTCACCGACTCCTTCTTCAGCATGGCGGGGATGATCTTCCCGATGCTGGCCGCTTATCTGCTGGCGCGCAGCATCGAGTGGTACTGGGTGTATGCCTGCATCGGCCTGGTCTACGTCGCGATTTTCGTGCTGACCTTCGGCTGTGAATTCCCGGTATTGGGTAAAAAAGCCCTGCAGGAAAGCCAGCCGGTAGCGAAAGAGAAATGGGGCATCGGCGTACTGTTTCTCTCTATCGCCGCGCTGTGCTATATCCTCGGCCAACTGGGCTTTATCTCCTGGGTGCCGGAATACGCCAAAGGCCTCGGTATGAGTCTTGGCGACGCAGGTAAACTGGTGAGTGATTTCTGGATGTCGTACATGATCGGCATGTGGTCATTCAGCTTTATTCTGCGCTTCTTCGACCTGCAGCGTATTCTGACGGTGCTGGCGGGCGTGGCGACGGTACTGATGTATCTGTTTATCAACGGTTCGCCGGAGCATATGCCGTGGTTTATCCTGACCCTCGGCTTCTTCTCCAGCGCTATCTATACGTCGATCATCACCCTGGGCTCGCTGCAGACCAAAGTGTCATCGCCGAAGCTGGTGAACTTCATTCTCACCTGCGGCACCGTAGGCACCATGCTGACCTTCGTGGTTACCGGTCCTATCGTTGCCGCCAGCGGCCCGCTGGCGGCGCTGCATACCGCTAACGTTCTCTACGCGGTGGTATTTGTGATGTGTCTGATCCTCGGCTTCGTCTCCCGCCACCGTCAGAACAACGCGGCAGCGGAATCGCACTAAGCCTCAGGCCCCTTTGTTCCGGCAAAGGGGCTATTTCGGGTAAAGAACAGCTCCTCCCCGCCCCTGTCAGTCTGTACCCAGGTCTGCGCCAGCTGCGTGGTGGCAATCACTCTCCCCTGACGAATTGACCAGCGCACCGGCACCTGACAGCGCACGGCCTCAAACCCGTTTTCAGCGGGCAGAATCACCAGATTCGCCGGGTTCCCCGTTGCAATACCGTAATCGCTGAGGCCAAACGTTCGCGCGCTGTTTTCCGTCACCAGCTTCAGTCCATCATTAATCTGCTGATAGCCCATTATCTGACAAACGTGCAGCCCCATATGCAGCACCTGCAGCATATTGCCGGTACCCAGCGGATACCACGGGTCAAATACATCGTCATGGCCAAAGCAGACGTTAATTCCCGCCGCCATCAGCTCCTTCACGCGCGTAATGCCGCGGCGCTTCGGATAGTCGTCAAAGCGTCCCTGAAGATGAATATTGACCAGAGGATTGGCCACGAAGTTAATGCCCGACAGCTTCAGTAAACGAAAAAGACGTGACGTATACGCGCCATTGTAGGAGTGCATTGCGGTGGTATGGCTGGCGGTCACTCGCGGCCCAATACCCTCTTTTAACGCCAGGGCCGCCACGGTTTCAACGAACCGCGACTGTTCATCATCGATTTCATCGCAGTGGATATCCAGAGGCCGCTGATACTTTTTCGCCAGCCGGAAAGCGATGTGCAGGGATTCCACGCCATATTCGCGCGTGAATTCAAAATGCGGAATCGCGCCGACCACATCGGCGCCCAGACGCAGCGCCTCTTCCAGCAGAGCCTCACCATTGGGATAGGATAAAATACCCTCTTGTGGGAAGGCGACAATCTGCAGCTCTACCCACGGCGCGACCTCCTTTTTGACCTCCAGCATGGCTTTGAGCGCGGTCAGCGTAGGGTCGGAAACATCAACGTGGGTACGAACAAACTGGATGCCGTTGGCGATTTGCCATTTTAGCGTCTTCCACGCGCGAGCTTTAACGTCCTCATGGCTCAATAACGCCTTCCGCTCCGCCCAACGCTCAATCCCTTCAAACAGGGTTCCGGACTGATTCCAGTTCGGCTCACCGGCGGTTTGCGTAGTATCAAGATGGATATGCGGCTCAATAAACGGAGGGATCGCCAGCCCGCCGCGCGCATTCAGCACTTCATAACTCTCATTGCGCGCCTCACCCATGGGGGTGATATCCCCGAAGCGCCCCTTGTCTATCGCTATCTGCCATAGTCCTTCGCGATCGGGCAGACGAACGTTCTCAATTAACCAAAGCGGCGCTGCTGTCATATTGCTGACTCCCGTAATTTTTGCTGAATATTTAGTCAACCCGCCGTGGGTCTCCGTTGCCAATTTTGTACATAAAAAAAGCAAAAAGGAAAAGCCAGCGTTTTCCAGCACTTATAAAAATACTGACAAATCATAAACATACCACTTAAGTAGTAGTTAAAGGTGTAATTGATTTGCATCAATAAGTGTCGCGGCTGAATCGTTAAGGTAGGCGGTAATATAAAAGAAATCGAGGCAAAAATGAGCAAAGTCAGACTCGCTATCATTGGTAATGGTATGGTCGGCCACCGCTTTATTGAGGACCTTCTTGATAAATCCGACGCCAACCTATTCGATATTACCGTGTTCTGTGAAGAACCCCGTATCGCCTACGACCGCGTGCACCTCTCCTCTTACTTCTCTCACCATACCGCCGAAGAGCTCTCTTTGGTACGGGAAGGTTTCTACGAGAAGCACGGCGTTAAGGTGCTGGTCGGCGAACGCGCCATCACCATCAACCGCCAGGAGAAGGTTATCCACTCCAGCGCGGGCCGTACCGTATTCTATGACAAGCTGATTATGGCGACCGGCTCCTATCCGTGGATCCCGCCGATTAAAGGTTCTGAAACTCAGGACTGCTTTGTTTATCGCACCATTGAAGACCTTAACGCTATTGAAGCCTGTGCCCGTCGCAGCAAACGCGGCGCGGTCGTCGGCGGCGGTCTGCTAGGGCTGGAAGCCGCGGGCGCGCTGAAAAACCTCGGCGTTGAGACCCACGTGATTGAATTCGCTCCCATGCTGATGGCTGAACAGCTGGATCAGATGGGCGGCGAACAGCTGCGCCGTAAAATCGAAAGCATGGGCGTACGCGTTCACACTAGCAAAAACACCAAAGAGATCGTTCAGGAAGGGACGCAAGCGCGTAAAACCATGCGTTTTGCCGACGGCAGCGAGCTGGAAGTCGACTTTATCGTCTTCTCTACCGGTATCCGCCCGCGCGATAAGCTGGCCACCCAGTGCGGTCTGGAAGTCGCTCCCCGCGGCGGTATTGTGATCAACGACGCCTGCCAGACCTCTGACCCGGATATCTACGCCATCGGTGAATGCGCCAGCTGGAACAACCGCGTTTTTGGCCTGGTCGCGCCAGGCTACAAAATGGCCCAGGTTACCGTTGACCATATCCTCCAGACCGAAAACGCCTTTGAAGGCGCGGATCTCAGCGCCAAGCTGAAGCTGCTGGGCGTTGATGTCGGTGGGATTGGCGACGCCCACGGCCGTACGCCGGGCGCGCGCAGCTATGTTTATCTCGACGAAAGCAAAGAGGTCTACAAACGCCTTATCGTCAGCCCTGACAACAAGACCCTGCTCGGGGCGGTGCTGGTGGGCGATACCAGCGATTACGGCAACCTGCTGCAGCTGGTGCTGAACGCCATCGAACTGCCGGAAAACCCGGACTCGCTGATCCTGCCGGCGCACGCGGGCAGCGGTAAGCCGTCCATCGGCGTGGATAAGCTGCCGGACAGCGCGCAAATTTGTTCCTGCTTCGATGTCACCAAAGGCGCACTGATTGCCGCCATTAATAAAGGCTGCCACACGGTGGCGGCGCTGAAGGCGGAAACCAAAGCCGGTACCGGCTGCGGCGGCTGCATCCCGCTAGTAACTCAGGTGCTCAACGCCGAACTGGCGAAACAGGGCATAGAAGTCAACAATAACCTGTGCGAGCACTTCGCGTACTCCCGCCAGGAACTGTTCCACCTCATCCGTGTGGAAGGCATCAAAACCTTCGAAGAGCTGCTGGCGAAACACGGTAAAGGCTACGGCTGCGAAGTGTGTAAACCGACCGTTGGTTCCCTGCTGGCTTCCTGCTGGAACGAATATATCCTCAAGCCGCAGCACACCCCGCTGCAGGATACTAACGACAACTTCCTGGCGAATATCCAGAAAGACGGCACCTACTCCGTTATCCCGCGCTCTGCGGGCGGCGAAATCACCCCGGAAGGCCTGGTGGCGGTGGGCCGCATCGCCCGTGAATTTAATCTGTACACCAAGATCACCGGCTCTCAGCGTATTGGCCTGTTCGGCGCGCAAAAAGACGACCTGCCGGAAATCTGGCGTCAGCTGATCGAAGCCGGATTCGAAACCGGTCATGCCTACGCCAAAGCGCTGCGGATGGCGAAAACCTGCGTCGGCAGCACCTGGTGCCGCTACGGGGTAGGCGACAGCGTCGGCTTCGGCGTCGAGCTGGAAAACCGCTACAAAGGCATTCGTACGCCGCACAAAATGAAGTTTGGCGTCTCCGGCTGTACCCGCGAATGTGCGGAAGCCCAGGGTAAAGACGTCGGCATCATCGCCACGGAGAAAGGCTGGAACCTTTACGTCTGCGGCAACGGCGGCATGAAGCCGCGCCACGCGGATCTGCTGGCGGCGGATCTTGACCGCGAAACGCTGATGCAATACCTCGACCGCTTCATGATGTTCTACATCCGCACCGCCGACAAACTGACCCGTACCGCGCCGTGGCTGGATAACCTGGAAGGCGGCATCGATTACCTGAAGTCGGTCATCATTGATGACAAGCTGGGCCTGAACGCGCATCTGGAAGAAGAGATGGCCCGCTTGCGTGAAGCGGTAGTCTGCGAGTGGACGGAAACCGTCAACACCCCAGCGGCCCAGGTTCGCTTTAAACACTTCATCAACAGCGATAAGCGCGACCCGAACGTCCAGGTGGTCCCTGAGCGTGAACAGCATCGCCCGGCCGCGCCCTACGAACGTATCCCGGTAACTCTGGTGGAGGAAAACGCATGAGCCAGTGGAAAAACATCTGTAAAATCGATGACATCCTGCCGGAAACCGGCGTCTGCGCGCTGTTAGGCGATAAACAAGTGGCGATTTTCCGCCCGTATCACGGCGACCAGGTGTTTGCGATTAGCAATATCGACCCGTTCTTTGAGTCCAGCGTCCTGTCTCGCGGCCTGATCGCCGAGCATCAGGGCGAGCTGTGGGTTGCCAGTCCGCTGAAAAAGCAGCGCTTCCGCCTGCGCGACGGCCTGTGTATGGAAGATGAAAGCCATTCGGTGGCGCACTATGAGGCCAGAGTGAAAGACGGCGTCGTGCAGCTACGCGGTTAATCAATTTATGGGAGGCGCAATGCCTCCTTTTTTTTGCATTTTTTATCTTTATCTCTCAAGGAAACCTATGTTTACGGACACTATCAACAAGTGCGCGGCTAACGCTGCGCGCATCGCACGCCTCTCGGCAAACAATCCGCTGAGCTTCTGGGTCAGTTCGATGATGGCGGGGGCCTATGTTGGCCTTGGCATCATCCTTATTTTCACCCTCGGCAATCTACTCGACCCTTCCGTTCGCCCGCTGGTGATGGGAGCAACCTTTGGCATTGCGTTAACCCTGGTGATTATCGCCGGTTCTGAACTATTTACCGGCCATACGATGTTCCTGACCCTGGGCGTAAAAGCGGGCACCATCAGCCAGGGCCAAATGTGGGCGATTTTGCCGCAAACCTGGGTAGGTAACCTTTTAGGTTCTGTTTTCGTGGCGCTGCTGTATAGCTGGGGCGGCGGCGGCCTGCTGCCGGTCGATACCAGCCTCGTCCATACCGTCGCGTTGGCAAAAACCAGCCAGTCGGCGATGGCGCTCTTTTTCAAAGGCGCGCTGTGTAACTGGCTGGTGTGTCTGGCAATCTGGATGGCAATCCGCACTGAGGGCGCGGCAAAATTTATCGCCATCTGGTGGTGTCTGCTGGCGTTTATCGCCTCCGGTTACGAACACTCGGTCGCCAACATGACGCTGTTTGCCCTCTCCTGGTTCGGCCATCACAGCGATGCCTATACCCTTGCGGGTATCGGTCACAATCTGTTATGGGTAACACTCGGCAATACTTTGTCCGGTGTCGTATTTATGGGGTTGGGTTATTGGTATGCTACGCCGCAATCGGAGCGCCCTGCTCCGGAAAAAATCAAACAATCAGAGGCTGCTGCCAATAATTAAGAGGTAATGTCGTGGACCATTTGCCTATATTTTGCCAACTACGCGATCGCGACTGCCTGTTAGTCGGCGGTGGCGATGTGGCTGAGCGTAAAGCTCGCCTGTTACTGGATGCGGGAGCCAGATTAACGGTCAATGCCCTGGATTTCGTACCGCAGTTCCAGGTCTGGGCCGATTCGAACATGCTGACTTTGGTACAAGGTGAGTTTAATCCTGTGCTGCTGGATAACTGCTGGCTGGCGATTGCTGCCACCGACAACGAAGCGGTTAATCAGCAGGTCAGCAAATCCGCGGAAGAAAGGCGAATATTTTGCAACGTGGTCGACGCTCCTCAGCAAGCCAGCTTTATTATGCCGTCGATTATCGACCGCTCGCCGCTGATGGTTGCCGTCTCTTCTGGCGGCACCTCGCCGGTGCTGGCGCGCCTGCTGCGTGAAAAGCTGGAGTCGGTTCTGCCGCTACATTTAGGTCAATTAGCCCACTACGCAGGTCAGCTGCGCTCCCGGGTGAAGAAACAGTTTGCCACCGTTGGCGAACGCCGCCGCTTTTGGGAGAAACTGTTTGTTAACGACAGGCTGGCGCAGTCGCTGGCCAATGAGGACCGCCAGGCCGTCGCGGACGCGACGGAACAGCTGCTGACCGAGCCGCTGGATCATCGCGGCGAAGTAGTGCTGGTAGGCGCCGGCCCCGGCGATGCCGGACTGCTGACCCTCAAAGGCCTGCAGCAAATACAGCAGGCCGATGTTGTGGTTTATGACCGCCTGGTCTCCGACGACATTATGAATCTGGTGCGCCGCGATGCCGATCGGGTCTTCGTGGGTAAACGCTCGGGCTACCACTGCGTACCGCAGGAGGAGATCAACCAGATTCTACTGCGCGAAGCCCAGGGTGGAAAACGCGTTGTACGCCTGAAGGGCGGCGATCCGTTTATCTTTGGCCGCGGCGGCGAAGAGCTGGAAACCTTGTGCCATGCCGGTATTCCATTCTCCGTCGTACCGGGGATTACCGCGGCCTCCGGCTGTTCGGCCTACTCGGGCATCCCGCTGACCCATCGGGATTTCGCCCAGGGCGTGCGTCTGGTCACCGGCCACCTCAAGACCGGCGGCGAGCTGGACTGGGAAAACCTGGCGGTAGAAAAGCAAACCCTGGTGTTCTATATGGGCCTGAACCAGGCCCCGGCGATCCGGGAAAAACTGATTGCCCACGGCATGGCGGCGGATATGCCCGCCGCCATCGTTGAAAACGGAACGGCAATCACTCAGAAGGTTGTCACCGGAACCTTAGAGCAGCTGGATATTCTGGCGAAGCAAATGGCCAGCCCGGCGTTGATCATTGTCGGCCGCGTGGTTGGCCTGCGCGACAAGCTGAACTGGTTCTCAAATCACTAATCGCTCTGTAGCCCGGAGCATGATGCACCGGGCTACAAATTGCATTAATGCACTTCCTCACAGCTTTCCTGCAATATTCTCAACACCGTTTCCTCACCGCTACGATTAGGGTTAATACGAATCGCATAGCGTTCAATACCCGGATTTGCCTCACGGAAGGTTCCGGATAAGCGATAGAACAACGGAGGTATTTCATATTTTGACTCGGCGCCAACCGGATATGGCAATGCCCCAAGCCGCTGCGCATTAGCCAGTACCTGCTCCGCAATCGGCTGATGAAACTCAACCAGCAGGACCCGGGACTGCGCGTTAGCGATAATTGCCTGTTTAACCTGCGGCACCACGCCGTGATTCAACTGCAGCAGAAGCCGCTCCGTCACCCCCGCCTGCACTGCGTGCATCACTGGGGCGAACACCATCCCTCGCAGTACTTCCAGCGCCTGCACCCCCTGAATCTGGCTGCCGCCGGAATACATGCTGGCGCGGATGCGGGCAACGGCATCAGCACGTCCCACCACCGCACCCACGCCTTCCGGACCAAACAGCTTAAAGCAGGAAAATGTCGCCAGCGTCGCACCGCATTCGCAGCCGATATTCGCCACCTTCATCACCGCGTAGTTATCGTCGGTCAGTGTCGGAACATGCTGCTCATTAAGCACAGAGAGCACCTCTGCCAACCGATAGCTATCTTCAGGGCACTGACGCGTATGCTGCACCAGCGCAGCATCGGGTCGATGCTGAGCCACCGTCTCTGAGAGCGCCGCCAGATCGTTAAAGTCCACGCGAATTGGCTTTAGTCCCATCTGCTCAATAATCACCGAGGTCGTCGGATAGACCGGCGCATCGTGGATTAATAGCGTGCCGCCGGGCTTCACCAATGCCGCTATCGCCGCGCGAATTGCCCCGGTCCCGGCTCCCTGCAGCAGCACGGCGGCCTCGGCATGGAATGCATCAGCCAGCACTGCTTCGACGCGCTGCGTGACGCGGGGCTGATTCAGCCCCGACGCCAGACCAAAGTCACCACCGCGCAGGAAATCGGCCCCAGGAAAATGGCGACAGATAGCATCCACTAGCGCGAACTGCTTATGTTGGGCTTCAACCAGCGACAGACTTTCCAGCGGAAAGGTTCTCATAACCCACGCTCCTTCTTATGCCGGAATAAATAATCCGAGCCAGAACAGAATATTCAGCACAATACCGGTAATCATGACTGCCACAACCGGCGCGGCCATTTTTTGAACCGGACGTCCCAACGACTCATTGAGGAAGTAGATCGCAGCGGTGATTGAGAAACCGGTATACCCAGCCATTTTGATGGAGGCAAAAATAGAGCCAACCAGCAGCGCCATCTCCATCAGCATGTTCATCGCATTACGAATGTTATCTGACGCATTGCGCACTGAAGGATAGCGTCCCAACCACTTACCGATTGAACGCAGCAGCAGCACTTCCGCTGAAATCACCAGAGCGCCCAGCAGCGCGGCAATCCACGGATTCGGCGCCAGGTAGCCCACTGCATACACGAAGGTAAAACCGGCAACCGCATACACCCCGGTAGCCAGGGCGGTAGTGGCGATCATCGGCACGAAACCCAGACCACGCATAAACTCCGCCAGCGCCGCTTGATGAATCAGCGTTTGCGACTGCTCAGGCGTCACGCCTGCCGAATACGCTTTTTCCAGAGTAAAGATGGACACCTCGCTACCGGCAAAAATTTTCATGCTGGCTACCGCCGCAATCAGCGCGCCCACAATAGCGATATACGGCAGGTTTTTGATAATCCGCGACGTGCGCTCTTCAAACACCGACATCCCGCTGGCGTCATGATCCTCGCTACCGCGATTGCGCAGATCCTGGGTAATCGCAATCCCCAACAGCATTACCATGCCAATGAAAATCTCAATCGACTCAGGATTGAGATGCGGGAAATAGCGGACGACCAGTACGCGCGTAATCAGTACAACAACCGCTGCCAGCAGGCTGCTTTTCCAACCGAACTGGTAGAAAATGGCCACCAATGGGAACAGTGCAAAAGCGGATACTACCGGCGAACTCAATTCGCCCAACGATCCCAATACATCGACCGGTAGCGCCGTCAGCAGATGGTTAACCGGCAGCAGGCAGGTAAGGATCAGAATCCCCCAGACCGCCCCCAGGCCGAAAGCCAAAAGACTATTCGCTGCCAGTACACCAAGGATATCGGTAGGCAAAAACAGCAGCCAGGCATTCAGCAGCCCGGTTTTCAACGTGAACGAAATCCCGACTGAGGCGACAAAGCCAATACTTAAACCAAATGCGATACTGCCCGCTTCCCGACGATGCATGTTACCTTCAATCAACTGCGGGAGGATCGGGCGAATACCATCATGAAAAACCGCGGCTGACCGGTGCGCCAGTAACGACGTCATCCCCGTCAGACAAGCCACCACAATGAGTTGAATATAAAGCGCCATAACAGTGCCTTTTTATTTTAAAGAGTTGATCAGTAATGGGATCGCATGTTCAATATGTTCAACCGAAAGGCCAAACGCGACTCTTCCTTCCGCCACCATTTTTGCAATCTGATCCTCTTTCGCCTTAATACCCGGCTTAGCAATAGTGCAACTTTTGTTGAACCCGATAATGGCGATCGCAATGGAAAGCGCCGCGCCAGCACCGGTGTTACACGCACCAATGTAGTAATCCAACTGGCCGTTTTTCACCTTCATAGCCGCTTCCATGTCGTTGTAGATGAACACCTCGAAACACCCTGGCGCCGTATTTTCAATCGTTTTTTTAATCAGCTCGCGCTGTAAGCCAGCAACACCAATCTTTTTCATCTCTATGTCCTTACAGGAAAAATTGAGTAGGGTTAGTACGTAACATCAGATCCACATCGGCCTGGCTGAAACCGGCCTGGTAAAGCAGAGGGACAAAGGTAGTCAACAGATAGTCGTAACCGTTGCCGCCATTAGCCTTTAAGTGAGAACGGCGGGTGATATCCATCGACAGCATGACGTGGTCCAGGCAGCCCCTTTCACGCAGGGCGAGCAGCATAGCGATGCGTTTTGCGTCGGGGTAATAATTGTTTTTACCAATTGTGTCGAGCTGGACATAAGCGCCGAGATCGATCATGCGCAAAATATCATCGATATTATCTTTCAGGTCGCAATGGCCAATAACCACGCGGGAGAGATTGACGCCGTGTTGTTTCAGCAGGGCAAGCTGCTCCAGCCCCATGGTGCTAAACGAAGTATGCGTTGAGATAGGTCGTCCGGTCGCGTTATGCGCCAGCGCCGCGGCGCTAAACACTTTGGCTTCCAGATCGGTAATCACCCCTTCACTGGAACCGATTTCGGCGATAATTCCGGCTTTGAGCGGCGTGCCATCAATACCGATTTCGATCTCATCGATCATCTCCCGCGCCAGTTCCTGCACAGAACGGGTAGCAACATGCTCAGGAAAGAAAGCGTGCTGATAATAGCCGGTGCAGGCAATCACGTTGATGCCGGTATCGCGCATCAGATCCAAGATAAAGGACGGGTTGCGCCCCATATAACGGTTAGTCATCTCAACAATATTGCGCACGCCGAGGTGCATTAAATCGCGCATCTCTTTACTAATCAGTTCGTATTGATCCAGGCGACAATCGATGTTGCCTTTAAAACCGGACAAATCGATATGTAAGTGCTCGTGCGCGTAGGTATAACCGGAGCTATCAATCATCATTATGTATTCCTTGCGAGCGTTATAAGCGAAAGGAAAGAGCACCCATTTTCCGGCGCATGCGCACCAAAAAAGTCGCATACGGTCGCGCCGACATCAGACAACGTGCGACGGGTCCCGAGCCGTGCAGGCGATTGCCCGGGAGACCACACCAGCAGCGGCACCTTCTCCCGCGTGTGTTTACTGTGGTCTATCGTTGGATCGTTACCGTGGTCGGCCATCACCACCAGGCAATCATCCGGGCGCATATCCGCCATCAGCAGAGCCAGCTGCTCATCGACCAGCTCCAGCCTGTCGACATAGCGCTCCACATCTTCAGCATGACCCGCCAGATCGGTTTCCTGGATATTGGTGCAGATAAATGCCGTCTCCCGGCGGTTAAACTCCGCCCGGGTGATCTCCATAATCTGCTGGCTATCGACCAGATTTTCCCAGCTGATGCCATGGGGATTGCTAACGATATCAGCGACCTTGCCGACGAGAACCGTCGGAACGTCCACCGCAAAGAGCTGGGCAGGAACCTGCACCTGTTCATCAACGCCGTAGCCCATATGCACAACCTGGAATCCCTGCTTATAGGCGCCTGAGCGCGGTGCGTTGATACCGATATAGCCGCCCTCTTTCTCTTCCACCGCGTCGAAGATATTCTGTGTACTGGACAGCTGACCGCCAAAAGTGATAACGCGTCCCACGGAAGCCTGTTCACGCACCGTCCTGCCAATCGCTTTCACCTGAGCAAAAGTCTTTTCACTCAGGTTGCCGGTGATGTTGTAAACCTGCCCCAGATCGGCTTCCAGGTTATCGCCAACCGCCACCGCGCCGTCCACCAATAGCCAAAACGGGCCTTTGCCATGACGCTCTGTTTGATGTCCGGCGGCAAGCAGCGCATCTTCAACCTTATCGATAACAGCATTAAATGGCATTCGCAGCGGGGTTCGGGGTTTGGTCCCAAAAATCTCCTGATGCCCCATAAAGGTATCACCGCCCTCATGTTCAAGCTCTGCGGTTCCCCATACGGCATCTTCAGAAAGCTGCATCACACCTGGGGCAAAACCGAGGGCGTTTATCAGACCCAGCTTTTCCAGCGTTGGCAGCCGCAGCGCAGGAAAGCGTTGCAGAATATGCCCGCAGGTATTCGCACCGATATCCTGCGGCCTCACTTCGGGAACATCAGCCATCGCGCCGACGCCAAAGCTGTCTATCACCAACACCACAAATCTCGCCATTAGTCCTCCAGAACGTTGCCAAGACTGTCATAACGGGCAACGATTTCAGGACTGCCGCTTTGAATACCGGCAATCAGCACCACATCGCTACGGGTAACGAAAATCTGCGTGCGGAAACAGAAGATTGCCGCACTGCCGACAGGAAACTCACCTTCCAGCGGCAGGTAGTAATCAATGCTGCTGTCATCTACCGCATTAAGCTGCGCCAGTTGGGCTTTTTCGCTGGCCGGAGCGAATATCAGCGCATGCTTAGCATGACCACGCCGATAATAGCCGCCGCCGTAGCAATAGCTTTGCCCGGCAAAATGATGGGAAATTTCACTCAGCCACAGCATGGCAACACGCTCCGGTTGATCTCCCTGCTGGTTGGCGGGGATGGTACCGGTCAGCGCATGCCCCGGCTCAGCGTGGGTGACGCCAAACTCCGCCAGTAGCGGCAGAGAGCTGCAGCTGGTTGCCGAAGGCGCATTCAGTTGCTGAACCGTCACGCCGAGACTTTCGAGCTTGTCTCTCGCGGCGAGCAAAGAGCGTAAATTCGGCGTTGGCAGAATTTTTTCCTGTTCGTCATCCCACAGCAGGCAAGGGAAGTGGGTGAGCCCGGTCAGTTCAATGCCCGGCAGGCTTTGAAGATGAGCCACCACGTTGTCCAGCTCAGCCAACGCGAATCCACTCTCCTGTCCCGGATAGAGGAAATCGCTCTCTCCATAGACCTTAAGCATGACCGCCTGCGCCCGACCGCTTGCTACCGCCGCCGCCGAAACTTCCTGAGCTTTCTCCAGAGAGAACAGGGTAATGACTTCGGTACCCTGCTCTACCGCGCCCGCCACCTGCGCGGAAGGTATTTGCACCAGATGACCCTGATGGGAAACGGGCAAACCGGCACGGCGCATCACCCGACTCTCTTTGTAATCCACAACAACAATGCCCTGATACCCCAGTGCCAACAGCTTTTCTGCCAGCCACGGATTTCGACCAATCTGCTTGGTCATCACGTACAGGCTAATTCCATATTGCTGCGCGGTCTTCAGCAGCAGCTTGCCATTTTCCAGCACCTGATCGACATCAATAACCCAGCTATCCGGGGCGATAAGCCCTTGCTGCCAGAAGCGGAGCGCTGTCGCAATCAGCGCCGGGTTCTGCCGTTGTAATGCTTTAATAAACATTTACTTGCCTCTGCTTTTATTCCTTTTTTAAATATTCATTTTTTTGAATATTTAAGTCGCATAGCGCCAATTCCCAATATTCTTCACACGGCCTGCTGCGCCGCTCCCCACAACCCATACCAGTTAGCGAGCAAATAACCTTTTTCATTAGCATGTAGAGTGACGTCAAATTCTTGCATCAGCGCCTGATGCAATTGATGAATCTCATCCCAATGCGCCGAACTGGTTATCTCTGCCATGAACTCCTCATCCAGCGGCTCAATAACCTCACCGCGACGGCTGCGCATCAGCGCATTTGCCATATGAGTTATCGCGATTTCCCCTTGCTCGCTAAAGACGGGAAGATGCCACTGCTCGTCCAGCTGGCGGACGACCTGCATCATTCCGCGACAAATATCCTGGTCGATAATCCCTGCCTCACACAGCAAGTTGAGCCTGTTTTCCATAATCACTGCCTTAATGTTAATAGCTTGGCTCTTGCTCTCCGCTCACCACCCGTTGTTGATGAGCTAATAGCGCCTGTTTATCAACGAATGCACGTAGCAGATGTTGAATCGGGTAATCATCTGCCCTGGCCAACACTACCGCCTCAGTCGCCTGCAAAAAACGCGGATCGTCACTTAGCGGCAGGGCTTCCAGCCCTAACATGGCCAGCTCCGCGCCAGCGGTGACGTTCCAGATAACGGCGTCAATTTCGCCTTTGACGATGCGACTTAGACTCTCGTGATAAGAGAGGTCGACGCGCTCTACGTCGCTATTGGCAAAATAAATTTCGGTCATAATTTTCTGGTCCGCCGAGCGGTTATCAAGCCCCACTCGCCGCACCGAATCGATTTCGCCTTTCCGGCAAATCAGCTGGTGCTCACCGACATAGGTGTGCGGCCCAAGGGTCATTACCATCCGCAGCCCGCTCTGCGCTAAATAACTTTCTGCCGCCAGGCGCGAAACCACCGCCATGTCGTAAACACCGTTAAGTAAGCACTCCACGCGAATGTCGGCGCCGCGCATATGCGCATAGTAAAAAGGAATACCTTCAAACTGCGCTTTCAGTCCGCTCGCCAGCCCTTCATACAATCGCGTATAGGGCAGAGGCATTGCGCAAACGACGTTAGTGATATCGATATGCGCCAATAGGGCCTTGTTATCCATCTCAACCAGGTAACTGCCGTTGCGCCCTCGGCGTTCAATACGAATGGCCCCGGAAGACTCCAGCGTTTTTAGCGCCGCCTGAGTCAGCCCAACGGAAGAGCCGCATTCACCCGCTAACTCATCAATCGTTTTTAGACGATTACCGCACTGCTCGCCCAACAAATAACGAGCCAGGGTCGTTAGTGCCATGCCCTCTTTTTTAATGAATGTCCGACGCATCTATAATCTTCACTAAATTGAATATTTATATCTTCACTAAAATGAAGATAATTAACAAGGAGCAAATAATCAAATCACGACAGTTATCACAAATTAAAAAGCCGGATGCATTGCACCCGGCTTTGGATATGACGACAACCATCAGATAGATTAAGGCTTAGCGACGAAACCAATCGCTTCGTAGACCGCCTTCAGGGTAACAGAAGCGCGAGCGCTGGCTTTCTCCGCGCCCTCTTTCATGACCTGATTCAGGAAGGCTTCATCACCGCGGAATCGGTGATAGCGCTCCTGCAGTTCGGTCAGCATGCCGGAAACGGCTTCCGCCACTTCGCCCTTCAGGTGACCATACATTTTGCCTTCAAAATGCTGCTCCAGCTCTGGAATACTCTGACCGGTAACGGCAGAGAGGATGTCCAGCAGGTTGGAGACACCCGCTTTATTCTGAATGTCGTAGCGAACAACCGGCGGCTCGTCGGAGTCGGTGACCGCGCGTTTGATTTTCTTCACCACCGATTTCGGGTCTTCCAGCAGGCCGATAACGTTGTTGCGGTTATCATCTGACTTGGACATCTTTTTGGTCGGCTCCAGCAGCGACATCACGCGCGCGCCGGATTTTGGAATAAACGGCTCAGGGACTTTAAACACATCGCCATAGATCGCGTTAAAACGCTGGGCGATATCGCGGCTCAGCTCCAGATGTTGTTTCTGATCTTCGCCGACCGGGACCTGGTTAGTCTGATACAGCAGGATGTCGGCAGCCATCAGCACCGGATAGTCAAACAGACCGGCGTTAATGTTTTCCGCATAGCGCGATGACTTGTCTTTAAACTGGGTCATACGGCTCAGTTCGCCGAAATAGGTGTAGCAGTTCAGCGCCCAGCCGAGCTGCGCGTGCTCCGGCACGTGGGACTGAACGAAGATGGTGCTTTTTTGCGGGTCGATACCACACGCCAGATACAGCGCCAGCGTGTCCAGCGTGGCCTTACGCAGCTGCTGCGGGTCCTGACGGACGGTAATCGCGTGCTGGTCAACGATGCAGTAAATGCAGTGGTAATCGTCCTGCATGTTTACCCACTGACGCAGCGCACCCATGTAGTTGCCAATGGTCAATTCACCTGAGGGCTGTGCGCCACTAAAAACGATGGGCTTAGTCATTTTTTATTCCTGAGTTTCACTGTACGGTAGCCCGAAAGCGGGCAAGAGTTCATTAAATTGGTCAAAGATATAATCCGGCTCGCTCTGCGAAATCGGCTCGCCGTAGTTGTAGCCGTAGGGCCAACCCGATGAGTGGTGACCAACTGCATTTAGTGGCGGCGGTGGGCCACGCCGAGCCCCCCCCAGCCTGCGGCCTTCGCGGCCTGAATATCATTGCGCGAGTCGCCAACGAACAGCAGCTCCGTGGGTGCCAGCCCCAGTTTCTCCGCGACCATAAGCAGCGGTTCCGGATGCGGTTTTTTGTTTTTTACATCATCGCCGCCGATAACAACGGTAAAATATTTGGCGATATCCAGCGACGCCAGAATCGGCGCGACAAACGGCGTCGGTTTATTGGTCACCAGCGCCAGCGGCAGGCCTTTTGCGTGCAGCGCGCCCAGCGTATCGGCAACGGCTGGAAATAAAAAGCTCCCCTCTTCCGCCACTTCACCATAGTAGCGATCGAACAGCTTGCGCAAAATGGTCTGCTGTTCAGCCTGCGGAATATCGTCATGATCGACGGAAGGTTTGCCCTGAGAGGCTCTTAACGCCGCGCGCTCCTGACGAGCCCAGGTCAGGGCTCGCTGGATCAAGACGTCCGCGCCGTTGCCAATCCAGGTCACGACTCGCTCTTCTCCCGCCATCGGGAGCTCCAGCGCATACAGGGCGTTATCAACGGCTGCGGTCAAGCCCGGCGCGCTATCGACCAGCGTCCCGTCGAGATCGAACGCCACGCCGCGAATGTTTTGTAACTTATACATGGCTAACCTTTGCTAATTCGCTACGCATTTGATCGACCACTTTTTTATAGTCAGGCTGATCGAAAATGGCCGATCCGGCAACAAACATATCCGCACCGGCTGCAGCAATCTCAGCGATATTGCTGACTTTTACGCCGCCATCGACTTCCAGACGGATGTCGTAGCCGGATTCGTCAATGCGACGACGAACTTCACGCAGTTTTTCCAGAGTGTGTGGAATAAAAGACTGACCGCCAAAGCCCGGATTGACGGACATCAGCAGGATGACATCCAGCTTATCCATCACGTAGTCGAGGTAGCTCAGGGAGGTGGCCGGGTTAAACACCAGACCGGCTTTACAGCCGTGCTCTTTGATAAGCTGCAGCGTGCGGTCAACGTGTTCGGAAGCTTCCGGATGGAAAGTAATGATGCTGGCGCCCGCGGCGGCAAAATCAGGGACGATGCGGTCAACCGGCTTGACCATCAAATGCACGTCAATCGGCGCGGTGATACCGTAATTTCGCAGTGATTTCAGCACCATCGGACCAATGGTCAGATTCGGCACGTAGTGGTTGTCCATCACGTCAAAGTGCACAACATCGGCACCCGCAGCCAACGCATTGGCGGTATCCTCGCCCAGACGGGCAAAATCAGCCGACAGAATCGAAGGGGCAATCAAATACTGCTTCATCCGCATCTCCTTGAAATTTATTTGGTCTTGGGCGGACGGTACAGAGCCAGAAGCTCGTCCACCTTCTTACGTGTACCACCGTTGCTGCTGATGCTGCGTCGAACCTTCACAATATGCGTCTCAGCGGCGTTTTTGTACCACTCCTGAGTGAGCGGCGTGCGATGGTTTGAAATAAGCACAGGAATACGCTTTTTCATCAGCGATTCCGCTTTTTTAGCCAGCAGCTCCTGCTGCTCCTGGCTAAAGCTATTCGTATGATAAGCCGTAAAATTCGCCGTAGACGACAGCGGCGCATAGGGCGGATCGCAGTAAACAACGGAGCGGTTATCTGCCCGCTTCATGCACTCTTCATAAGATTCACAATGAAACTCTGCATGCTGCGCCTTCTCCGCAAAATGATACAGCTCAGCTTCGGGAAAATAGGGCTTTTTATAGCGACCAAACGGCACGTTAAACTCACCGCGCAGATTGTAGCGACACAGGCCATTGTAGCCATGACGGTTCAAATACAGGAACAACACCGCGCGACGCAGCGGCTCCTGGCTCTGGTTGAACTCATCCCGGAACCGATAATACTGCTCTGCGACGTTGTTCTCTGGTGTAAACATCTCACGCGCCGCCGCAACATAGTCATCGGTACGCAGCTTGACGATGTTATACAGACTGATCAAATCACTATTGATATCAGCGAGGATATAACGAGAAAAGTCGGTATTAAGAAATACCGACCCGGCGCCAACAAAAGGCTCAATCAAGCAGTCGCCCTGCGGCAAATGCTTTTTAATATCGTCAAGCAGGGGGTATTTACCCCCTGCCCATTTCAGAAAAGCGCGATTCTTTTTCATGCTGCCTAACTAATTACACATTCTCCGGCTGCGGAGAAAGCTCCGACAGCATCCTGCGCTTCAGACTACTCTGCGGCATTATTTCAGGTCAGACTGAACCTGATGCAGCGGTTTTGCCCACGGGTTTTTCGCCTGTACATCTGCTGGCAGCGTAGCAACAGCACGTTTCGCTTCATCTTTCGAAGCGTAAATGCCGCTCACCAGAACATACCAGGGCTGACCGTTACGCGTAGTCTCATAGACAACATATTTTTCCAGCTTCTCTTTCTTCGCCCAACTGTTGAGGTTGTTGTAGTTAGAAGAGCTGCTGAGCTGCAGCGTGTAGTGACCGGACGGCGCAGACTTCATCGAGCTGACGTCGCCGGCACTTTTACCCGCAGCAGCCGTTGCTGCCGGAGCGGCAGTTGCAGTCGCAGTCGCAGTCGGAGCAGTAGATGCAGTTGCGGCCGTTGCCTCAGGAGCGGTAGTCGCAGCCGGTTTAGCCTGTGCAGTAGCGGTAGGATTAGTGGTCGGCTGAGCTTTTGCCGGAGCCGTAGTCGCGACGCTTTCTGTACGCTTAGGCTGGACCGGAGCCGGTTTCGGCTGGGTCGGCGCTTTCGCCGTGGCCTGCGGTTTCGGTTCGATAACCGTATGCTTACGCTCAGCCGGGCGCGGTGTCGCCGCCGTCTGACGCTCTGTCGTCGCCTGACGCGGGGCAGTGGCGCCATTGCGCACTGGCGCAACGGTAGCAGGCTCAGTTGGCAGAGTAGAGTTCGCTACCGCGCTATCAATCTGACCCTGCTGCTGGGTCAGCGCATTGTTCAGATCGCCCTGAACCTCAACGCGCTGCTGCCCTTGCGGTTCAGCCGTAGCCTGACCTTGAGTCGGGTTAGAGGCGATAGGCGGCAGAGAAACATCCTGCGGCTGCGAGCTGCTAGCCGCTGATGAATCCTGAGCAGCAGGCTGAGTATTATTATTGTCCTGCTCGCCGGAGAGGTTGATGCTCTTCTCACCGGAAGCCGTTTGCTCGTTGGATGAGGATGGTGATTTCAGCGCGGAACCCACGCCAACAATCAACAGCAGCAGAACGAGGATCCCCACCCCCATCATGATGTACTGACGAGAGGCGGGTTTCGCAGGCGCCTTCTTACGCTTGCGAGGACGACGCTCAACCTGACGCTCTTCGTCATCGCCTTCGTCAGACTCTACCTCTTCTTCGTACTCTTCATACTGTTCTTCGTCGCGCTCACGGCGTGCTTTGCTGCCGCGCGTCGGGCGACCATCGTCAGCATCATCAAGATCGACATCATCAAAATTGATTTGCGGATCGGCATCACGCTCTGAAGACTGACGAGAACGACCAGTACGACGATCGCTGCGATCGGCTTTCATATCGTCTTCTGGTTTTAATTCATCCATTTAACACCCCACTAAAAGGCTTATGCTCACGACTATTGCACATCACCCGAAATGATAACGCCGCGCGAACGCGGCCAGACCTTCTTATTGTTGCGCCTGCTGAGTATCAGCAATCGCGCCAAGAACAACATCGTGCGGTACTCCGCCGCGTATCTCGCTCTTCCCTATCGCGAGGGGTAGCACCAGCCGCATCTCGCCTGCCAGCACCTTTTTATCACGCATCATGTGGGGCAAATACGCCTCTGCCGCCATCTCCTGCGGCCCGCATACCGGCAAACCAGCACGCTGCAACAGATGAATAATTCGCTGCGTATCCTGCGGATCAAAGCGCCCCAAACGCTCGGACGCATGCGCCGCCATCACCATACCGGCCGCGACCGCTTCACCATGCAACCAGTTACCGTAGCCCATTTCAGCTTCGATAGCATGACCAAAAGTATGGCCAAGATTGAGTAAAGCACGTAACCCGGTTTCGCGCTCGTCGGCGGCGACAACTTCGGCTTTCAGCTCACAACAGCGACGGATACAGTACGCCATTGCGGTTTCATCCAGCGCCATCAATGCATCAATGTTATTTTCCAGCCAGTCGAAGAATTCGCCGTCAAGAATAACGCCGTACTTGATCACTTCAGCCAGGCCGGAAGAGAGCTCACGCTTCGGCAGCGTTTTGAGACAGTTGAGATCGACAACAACAGAAACCGGCTGCCAGAAGGCGCCAATCATGTTTTTGCCGAGAGGATGGTTGACGGCCGTTTTGCCGCCGACCGAAGAATCCACCTGCGACAGCAGAGTGGTCGGAACCTGAATAAAGCGTACGCCACGCTGGTAGCTGGCCGCTGCAAATCCCGTTAAATCACCAATTACCCCACCGCCGAGCGCCACTAATGTGGTGTCGCGGCCGTGTGGTTTTTGCAATAGCGCGGTAAAAACGGTATCCATCACCGCCAGGCTTTTAAACTGCTCGCCGTCGGGAAGGATCACGCTATCGACTTTTACTCCCGCTTGCTCAAGTGCGGAGCGTACGGTATCCAGATAAAGCGGCGCCAGCGTCTCATTGGTGACCAGCATAACCTGGTCGCCTGATTTCAGTGGCAGGAAGGAAGCTGGATCGTTAAACAAACCAGCCGCGATGGTAATCGGGTAACTACGTTCCCCGAGGGTTACAGTAAGCCTCTCCATAACGCGACGTCCACCTCAGTTGCTTTTACTCTGACGCACTTTATTAAGCCAGAATCAGTTGCTTTCCAGCATATGAATAATCTGGTTTGCTACCACTTTCGCGCTTTGATCGTCAGTACGGATAGTGACGTCAGCAATCTCTTCGTACAGCGGATTACGCTCATCCGCCAACGCTTCCAGTACTTCGCGAGGCGGCGCATCAACTTGTAGCAAAGGACGCTTTTTATCGCGCTGCGTACGGGCAAGCTGCTTTTCGATAGTTGTTTCCAGGTAGACCACCACGCCGCGGGCGGAGAGACGGTTACGCGTTTCACGGGATTTTACAGAGCCACCGCCGGTTGCCAGCACGATTCCCTGTTTTTCCGTCAACTCATTGATAATTTTTTCTTCACGGTCGCGGAAGCCGTCTTCGCCTTCTACATCAAAGACCCAACCCACATCTGCGCCAGTGCGTTTCTCAATTTCTTGATCGGAATCGTAAAATTCCATGTTGAGCTGTTGGGCTAACTGGCGCCCAATAGTGCTTTTGCCGGCACCCATAGGCCCAACCAGAAAGATATTGCGTTTCTCTGCCATTTTTTCGGTACTACTAAGACTATTCGTTAATGGTAAACCCGCTTCGCAGACACCCAGCGCAGCAGGACATGAACTGAAACCTCATATGCAATAGAGCGAGAGTCAGACTAAAAATTATCTCAATACTCCGGCTGGTTTGGCAACAGAATAAATCACCGGACAAGAAAGGGAGGATTGATGTCGTACCCGACTCTCAAATCGGTACCCCTTGTATGCTAAATCCGTCCTCACGTCAAACACCTGAAACGTGTTTAGCAAGAAAAACCGCTTAATGCACTGCCAGAATACGTGGAGTAATGAAGACAACCAGTTCACGTCGTTCGTTATCCTTACCGTCACGGCGAAACAGCTGGCCAAGCCAGGGGATATCGCCAAGTAGAGGAATACCATCGCGAGACGTTTTATTTTTTTGCGCAAAGATACCGCCTAACGCCAGGGTCTCTCCGCTTTTCACCTCCACCTGCGTTTCTATTTCTTGTTTATCGATAGCCAGCACTTCGCCATTTTCCTGTTTGAGCATCTGGCCCGGCGTATTTTCACTGATCCTCAGTTTTAACCGCACGCGATCGTGATGCAGCACCGTCGGCGTCACCTCCATCCCCAGCACCGCCTCTTTAAACTCAACGGAGGTCGCGCCGCTTTCGCCGCTGGAGACCTGATAGGGTATCTCGCTGCCCTGCTTAATGCTGGCGGGCTGCATATGTGAAGCCAGCAGACGGGGGCTGGCGATAATGTCCACCTTCTGTTTCTGCTCAAGTGCGGAAAGCTCCAGCTCCAGGAGCCGCCCACCGATGCGGCCGATGTTAAACCCGGCCCTCGTACTGGCATCCCCTACCGCCAGGTTGCTGCTCAGGGTCGTCAGTTTACCGGAGCCTGGTGGGCTGCTGGCGTCCGCCAGGCTCCACTTCACGCCCAGTTCACGCAGGCTGGTTTCGCTCATTGAGACAATATGCGCCGCCAGCTCAACCTGGCCGACAGGCACATCCATCTCCTGAACCCATGCTATTAACGCCGGGAGGTGTTGGGCGTCATCGCGAATCAACAGGCGGTTGGTTCGTTTATCGACCGTCAGATGCCCGCGAGCGCTCAGCAGTTTTTCGCCCGCTTTGGCCAGATCCTCTACATCAGCATAACGCAGGCTCATGCTATGCCCCTGTAGAGGGAGATTCTGTAGACGCTTTGCTCTCTCCGCCTCAAGCTGTACCTGCTGCGCCTTTTGCCAGACCAGAGTATGAACGTACAGTACCGAGCCTTGTTGGGTCAGGGTCAGACCGGCGCTATCGATAACCGATCGCAGCGCCTGCTGCCACGGCACTTCCTTCAGTTGGAGAGATACCGTTCCGCTGACGTCCGGCGCCACCACGAGATTTTTTTGCTTTAGCTCCGCCAACGACTGGAGTACCTGGGCCACCGGCGCATCATCGACGACCAGCGACACGGGAAGATCCTTTTTTACCGCGTCGACCATCATCGGCAGGAGTAGAAACAGCAGGCTTATCCATCGCATCATTCTTTATTCCCTTTCGCAGCCAGACCCACTGCGCGGGTTCACACCCGGCGCCGGTTGATATAGCCATTTTTTCAGATGTCAGAAGCGTCACCCGCCAGCCTGTAGGCAGCGTCTCCGCATCCCTCACGCGGCGCCATTTCCCGGCGCTATCCTGCAGGATGCCAATCAACTCTCGCGGATCGCCTATCGCCCCACCGTAGCGCCATTGATTAAGCTGCGCAGTCCGGCAACTATCGACCGGAGGCTGAAAGGGATCGCGTTCCGCAGCCAGCAGCGGCAGAGGAAACAGCAGTAAACACCAGCCTTTACGGCGCATCTTCCGCCTCCAGTTGCAGGATCAGCCGTAGAGCCTGATTTTCCGGCTGCATTGAGAAAGCCGTGGCTCGCATCCCGCAGCGGGCCAGCCAGGAAAAAAGCGCCGGTACCGCTTGCCAGTCAACCGCCAGCTGCATCTCGCCACCGCGCCCTATCGGCCGCCAGTCCATAAGCGCAGCGCCCGTCACCGGGAGGTCAATGGGAGAGAAAGCCTGGGTTTGTTGCTCATCAATACCAACGTTTTGTAGCGCAGCCCGCAGCGGCAACAATTTGCGCCACTGCGCTTGTATGCGCGGCGTGCCGCCCGCGTTAATGTCTGGTTGGGGGGGCTGCAGTAGCCATCCCCAGACTCCGGCAATGAAAACCAGGACGACAGGTATTGTTAACAGGCTTTTGCGCCCCGTCAGCCAGCGTTCAATCTCAACCCGCATTGTCGTCCTCTCCGGCCATGGAAAAGTGAAATAACCAGCGCCCTTCACCGTCGCGGTGCGTTTCTCCCGCCTTTGGCGGACGCAAGTCGGCAACACTCCCCAGCGCTTTTTCAAGCTCAGCCAGCCCCTTTAGATGCAACGTGAGTCCGCTCAGTACCAGGGTATTCTGGCGGTATTCCAGTTGGGTTAACCAGGCGTGTTCCGGCATAAGCGCCGCTATCGCCTGCAACCTCGACTGCCACGCGGCGGTTTTCTCCCGCCGCAGAGCGCGCAGGCGTCGTTGTTCCTGCTGCTGTAACCGTTGGCGCATGGCGCGCTCACGCTGCTGAAAGGCGGTATACAGCTGGTCTTCAGCGCTAGTCTTCGCGGTTTCAAGCGAGTGGCTGACCCGCTGGTTGAGCCGTGAAGTGAGGAGCGCCGCCAGCAGAATAAGCAGCAAACCAAGAATCAGCAGACCCGCCATCTGCAGACGTTGCCGTCGACGCGTTTCGCGCCAGGGAAGGAAGTTGACTATATGGCTCATGACTGACGCGCTCCCTGCGCCAGGCCGAGGGCAACGGTAAAGCTATCGCCACGTGCCGGGAGCGGGGGCTGCAGGCGATGGATAGCGCTCCAGGCGTCAAAACTCCGCCCGTCGGGCGATGCGGAGGCGCAGAGGCGAAACGTACCGCCATTCACCCGGGATACCAGGTCTGGAAAAGAGGGAGCGTCGCTGCACGGACAGCATCCCCAGCTATCGGCGGTGGCCCAAAGCCAGCTCGCTTCGTCACGCCAGGCCAGCCCCTGAACGTCATCAGGTTGCCAGGGGAGAAAGGCGCTAAGCGCGCTGGCATCCGGAACAATCCCCACCACCCTCAGCTTGAGTCGACTTGCCAGGCGGCACAGAAGGTTAACGTCCAACCGTTGCGCGGCGGTAACCCGCCAGCCATCAACCGCTCCGGTTTGCGCATAATCGACGCATAGCGAAGATGCGGGCATTTCCAGCTGCTGCGCCATCGCGCTGGCAATCCAGGTCGCCTGTTCGCTTTCTCTTAATGAAATCTGCGGGCGCGGGAGCTGCTTTTGCAGGGTTCGCGCCGCCGGGAAGGCGATACAGACCTGATGCTGCAAAGGCAGCTCCCGCCCCCCCCCCTTCCGGCTGGGGGGGGGCGGTAAACAAACG
>OAVE01000059.1_pt1 | contig 68705 bp, 39 predicted proteins | sample 1476361 | NCBI WGS metagenome assembly OAVE01 (sample SAMEA2580078, study PRJEB22360) | human gut metagenome | biome: human gut; feature: human-associated habitat; material: faeces | place: Denmark | collected 2008/2010
GAATTATGGTTGGTTTTGACTTTGTCAAAACCCGCACTCTGGCATATGTTCAATCATATGATTGATTACCTATCATTGTTCAGTTTTCAAAGATCTGTGCCCCTTCATATGGGGTACTTGAATATAATAACATTTCCATATACTGATGTCAACAAAATTTGGGCAAATTTTACTATAAATTTCAGAAAATTTTTGCCATTATTTTTACACACTTTCACAGCCTAATTTTACAAATTTAAAACTTGAATTATATCACGTTTCCACACATATCATATAAGGAGAATTTAAAATAAAAAGAAGCCGCAACAAGAATACATATTGCATTCTGTTGCGGCTTCTTGCCTATATAACAGTGTATTTATAGAATCCCTTATTTGCGTCTCAACACTGCATATTAAAAACTTTTATATATAAGGTATTGCATCTGCATACCCTATACAACAAAAGTTATACATATAAAGATTTAATTATATATGTATTTAGATGATTAGTTATCTGTTTGAATCGCTTCACGAAGGTTGATTTCGTGCATATCGCCAACAGAAGGTTCTTCTGCAGACATATTTTTCACAGTTTGTTTTGTAGCAAACCAAACTGCTTCGTTCATGTAATAACGCAATTCTTCATTAGATACATGTTCTTGATCTTGAGCCATGATATCAAGCATAGCATCTTCCAATGCTTGTGCTTCTTCATCAGTCAAAGGACCGCCAACGGCCTTTTGTTTTTGAAGCAATTCATTCATGCGATCAACCATGCTGCGCAATACATTGTAACCATAGCTATTTGTGTAACCTTGGTCTTTATCATATTTAGGGAATGTGTAATAGCTATACTCGTTTTTATTACGGTTTTCACCATTCCAGTTTAATGCAGTTTCTTGGCCATGTACATAACCTAAAGAATGTTTACGGAAATAATCAGCATAATTATGCTTATCTTTAGAATGTAACCATTTAGCTTCTTCTTTAGTTAACGCTTGATGATTATTCTTTTTGCTTTCAGCTAAAGCAATGTGTTTTTCCGCATTTTCCCATGCTTTCACAAATTCATGGATACTTTGCACCGCCTGAGGGCTAGCCACAGGAACCAATACAACAGAACCTGTTGTAGGCGCTTTAGCCGGATTTGGTAAAAGCAATGGATCATCATATGTAGCAGATGCCGCATTAACATGGAATACGCCACTGCCGAATAATACTGCCGCTGTGAAAGCAAGCAAAGTGGATTTTTTCATTATATATTCCTCTTTTCTATCAACGAATTAAATCGGGTGGGAGGACCCCCAAAAGGGAATCCTCAACCCGTAATGTTCAGTATGAACGTATTATAAACCTAGTCTTGCCATCATTGCAGCAATATTAGCTTTCATTTGTTCATTTTCAGCTTTCAAATCAGCTACTTCACCTTTTAATCCTTGATTTTCAGCTTTCATTGCAGCAAGTTCACGTTGCATTGCATATGTAGAACTGATAGGTCCTTTACGATAACGATCTGCAGTTTCTGCTTCGCCGTCTCTGTTACCTACTTTCCAAGTTACACCAGCATTTGCCATCATATGGCTATTGCTGCCTGCCCAAGCAACACCAGCATGTAACATCATGGATTCATTCTTATAATGAGCCACACCTAATGCCAATGCGGAGTCACCACGGTAGTTACCGTAACCTGCCATGATTTGAGTAGGTTCGTAAGGGTCATAAGCCATAGGTTTCAATGCGGACAACGCGGAGGACATAGCACCAACTTGACGAACTTCGTTTACAACATTATTCATGCTGTTTGCAACACGATTAAGTTGGGAACCATTAACAGCATCAGTAGAAGTGGAGCTAATTTCGCCTGGTGCTACGTTAGTAATCTTATTACCACCGTTGTTCAAACCAGAGCTTGTTAAGGATACGCTGCCACCACCATTATTTTTGATTGTGATACCGTTACCGTTTGTCACAGTTGTATGACCAGAGTTATCCATAGTTGTAATGGAATTGATACCAGTAATATCTTTTGCCAAACGAACATTCAAGCTACCGTTGTTATCAGAGATAACACCGATATTGTTTGCAGTGGAAAGTTTGCTTTCATCAGTAACGCCACCTTTAACAGTCACTTTTTGACCTAGGTCACGATGGAATTCACCTTTATCACCTGCAAAGTCTAAGCCAGCTTTCTTAAGGCCGTCGATACCTTTCTTCAAGTCGCCGATGTTAGCACCGTTTGTTAAGCTGCTGCTATTATCAGCGATATTGTTGATATCTTCGCCTTCGGCATAACCACTTGCCATGTTAACTACTTTATTACCGCCATTGTTCAAGCCATCCTTAGTCAATGTTACTGCACCAGTACCATCTTTAGGGGATCCTTGACCTGCTGGAGGTGTAGTAATGGCAACACCGTTGCTGCTAACAGTAGTAGTTACTTTAGTACCACCCATACCGGATGTTACTACCATGCCATCTGCAGTTGTTCTTGTGCTCTTAGTCCGTTTATCAGTAGTTACAACACCATCAGCAGTTAACTCAGTGGCCTTAGTTGGATTATCTACAAGTACACCTTTAGCTGTTGTTTGAGTTGAATTATTTTGATTATCGGATACTTTCACATTACCTGCAGTAAGAGCAGTCGTATTACCTAATGTATCAGTGCTTGTAACACCTACACCGTTTGTTACAGTAGAGAATTTCTTATCGTCAGTAGTGGTAATCACACTGCGTAAGTTCAAGTCTTTTTTGATATCTACAGTGTATGTTTTAGACTTATCTGCATTAACTGTAGTTTCTACAGTTGTATTGCCGCTATCGCCAGCTTTCACTGTTGTAGTTGCTGCCGCCATGCTGCTCTTCAACTGTTGAACGTTAACTGCATCTGTATCATTTACACCAGCTGCCACGTTAGTAATCTTTTGATTATTTGCGTTTAAGCCTTCGTTAGAAATGTAAGTTTTACCGCCTACAGATACGCCCTTATCATCAAGAACAACTTGTTTGTTTGGATCGGAACCAACAGTTACGGAATCAAGACCTTTAAGGTTCTTAGCGAGTTTAACGTTCAAGTTGCCGTTTTCATTAACTACGCCAATGTTACCATTTGAAAGTTTAGAAGCATCAGATTCGCCACCTTTGAGTTCCAATGTTTGACCGAGGTCTTTATGGATAGCTTCACCGGAGTCGCCTTTGAAGTTCAAGCCTTTCTTAGTCAAGTCTTCAGTGTTTTTATCAATTTTGTTGTCTACAACTTTCAATTGATCTTCTGTCGCAGCTTGACCATTAGTAATCTTATTAGGATCCCAAGTTCTGTTAGTCAAATCGTTAACAGTACCAGAACCACCGTTGATAGTTACCTTACCGGAGTTGATTGTACCGTTTGTACCATTGATATTTACAGCATTAGCACCTTCGCCAGCTCTAATGATACCTGTTGTACCATCGAAATGAACTGATGTACTACCGGAACCTAAAGTCACTGTGTCTTTCAAGTTTACAGTGTATGTTTTAGCTTTTGTAAGATCGTTGATTTCTTCTTCAACATGGATGTTCTTGCTACCTTTTACCTTAGTATCGGACGCAGCTTTTACTTCGTTCAATTGTTTAAGGTTAACAGCATCACTATCTTCTGTACCAGCTTTAACATTTTTGATTTGCGTATTGTTAGCATTGAAGCCGTTGTTTGTAACAAATGTATTACCACCAATAGTCAAGCCATTGTTGTTGATTGTTGTTTGACCAGTTGTTACGCTGTTCAAGCCTGTTAAATCTTTTGCAAGTTTAACATTCAACTTACCGTTTTCGGATACCACACCGATATTGTTGTCAGACAATTTAGCTTTATCAGTAATGCCACCTACAACATCCAATGTTTGACCAAGATCTTTATGGATTACTTCGCCAGAATCAGCTTGGAAGTTTAAGCCTTTCTTAGTCAAGTTTTCCGTGTTCTTATCAATTTTGTTATCTACAACTTTCAATTGATCTTCTGTTGCAGCTTGACCGCTTGTAATATGTGCAGGATCCCAAGTAATGTTAGTCAAGTTGTTTACAGTACCGTTCGCACCGTTAACAAGAACTTTACCTGCATTGATGTTACCTGTTACGCCATCAATTGCTACTTTACCAGCATTAATTGTGCTGTTTACGCCATTGATAGTTACTGCATTAGTGCCGTCGCCAGCTTTTACGATACCTTTTGTACCGTCAATGTTAACAGCTGTGTTACCGGAACCTAATGTTACAGTGTCTTTCAATGCAACTGTGTAAGTTTTAGCTTTTGTTACAGTATCTACAGTTTCATCAACATTGATGTTTTTGCTACCTTCTACTTTTGTATTAGATGCAGCTTTTACATCGTTCAATTGTTTAACGTTAACAGCATCATTATCTTCTACACCAGCAGTTACGTTTTTGATTTGCGTATTGTTAGCGTTGAAACCATTTGCTGTAACGAATTGTTTGTTGTTGATTGTCAAGCCATCGTTGTTGATAGTTGTTTGACCAGTTGTTACGCTGTTCAAGTTTGTTAAGTCTTTTGCAAGTTTAACATTCAACTTACCGTTTTCGGATACAACACCGATATTGCCATCAGACAATTTAGCTTTATCAGAAATGCCACCTACAACATCCAATGTTTGACCAAGGTCTTTATGAATTAATTCGCCAGAGTCAGCTTGGAAGTTCAAGCCTTTCTTAGTCAAGTCAGTGCTGTTGTCAGTGATTTTCTTATCAACAATTTTCAATTGGTCTTCTGTTGCAGCTTGACCACTTGTGATGTTTGCAGGATCCCAAGTTCTGTTTGTCAAGTTGTTTACAGTACCGTTTGCACCGTTAACAAGAACTTTACCTGCATTGATATTGCCTGTCACGCCATTGATAGTTACTGCATTAGTGCCGTCGCCAGCTTTTACGATACCTTTTGTACCGTCAATGTTAACAGCTGTGTTACCGGAACCTAATGTTACAGTGTCTTTCAATGCAACTGTGTAAGTTTTAGCTTTTGTTACAGTATCTACAGTTTCATCAACATTGATGTTTTTGCTACCTTCTACTTTTGTATTAGATGCAGCTTTTACATCGTTCAATTGTTTAACGTTAACAGCATCATTATCTTCTACACCAGCAGTTACGTTTTTGATTTGCGTATTGTTAGCGTTGAAACCATTTGCTGTAACGAATTGTTTGTTGTTGATTGTCAAGCCATCGTTGTTGATAGTTGTTTGACCAGTTGTTACGCTGTTCAAGCCTGTTAAATCTTTTGCAAGTTTAACATTCAACTTACCATTTTCGGATACTACACCGATGTTGTTGTCGGACAATTTAGATTTTTCAGTAATGCCACCTACAACATCTAATGTTTGACCAAGATCTTTATGAATTACTTCGCCAGAATCAGCTTGGAAGTTCAAGCCTTTCTTAGTCAAGTCAGTGCTGTTGTCAGTGATTTTCTTATCAACAATTTTCAATTGGTCTTCTGTTGCAGCTTGACCACTTGTGAAGTTTTTGCCATCCCAAGTAATGTTTGTCAAGTTGTTTACAGTACCAGCAGCACCGTTAACAGTCACTTTACCGGAGTTGATAGTGCCGTTTGTACCATTGATAGTCACAGCATTAGCACCGTCACCAGCTTTTACAATACCTGTAGTACCGTTGATGTTGATTGCATTATTGCCAGAACCTAAAGTTACATTGTCTTTCAATGCTACTTTGTAAGTTTTAGCTTTTGTATTAGGGTCTACTGTGGAGTTAACATTGATGTTTTCGCTACCTTCAACTGTAGTGTTAGACGCATTTTTAACTTCATTCAATTGATTCAAGTTAACTGCATCATTGCCGTCAGTACCAGCTTTTACGTTTTTGATTTGTGTATTGTTAGCATCAAAACCGTTAGCTGTAACGAATTTCTTACCACCAATTGTTAAACCTTCGTTATTAATTGTTGTAGCACCAGTTGTTACACTTGTTAAGCCAGTCAACTCTTTAGCAAGTTTAACATTCAACTTACCGTTTTCAGATACCACGCCGATGTTATTGTCAGACAATTTAGCTTTATCGGAAGTACCACCTACAACATCTAATGTTTCGCCAAGATCTTTATGAATACTTGTAGCGTCATCGCCTTTGAAGTTCAAGCCCTTCTTAGTCAAGTTACTACCATTGTCAGTAATTTTCTTATCAACAACTTTCAATTGATCTTCTGTTGCAGCTTGACCGCTTGTGATATGGTCAGCATCCCAAGTGATATTTGTTAAGTTGTTTACAGTACCTTTAGCACCGTTAACAAGAACTTTACCGGAATTGATATTGCCTGTTACACCGTCAATCGCTACGTTACCAGCATTAATTGTGCTGTTTGTACCGTTGATAGTTACAGCATTATTGCCTTCGCCAGCTTTCACAATACCTTTTGTGCCGTCGATATTAACAGCAGTATTGCCAGAACCCAATGTTACTGTGTCTTATAAACCAACTGTATAAGTCTTAGCTTTAGTAAGTGGATCTTCAGAATCAGTTACATTGATGTTTTTACCTGCTTTTACAACAGTTTTAGCTGCCGCTGCGTTATTGGATACTTCTTTCAACTGTTTAAGGTTAACTGCATGGTTATCCTCTGTACCAGCTTTCACGTTTGTGATTTGAGTATCGTTAGCATTGAAGCCGTTGCTTGTAACAAATGTGTTACCACCGATTGTCAAACCATTGTTGTTAATAGTTGTAGCACCAGTTGTTACGCTGTTCAAGCCTGTCAAATCTTTAGCAAGTTTAACATTCAATACGCCGTTGTTATTAACTACGCCGATGTTATTTTCTGAAAGTTTAGATGCATCAGCTTGACCGCCAGAGATTTTCAATGTTTGACCAAGGTCTTTATGAATTGCAGTACCTGCATCGCCTTGGAAATTCAAGCCTTTTTCTACGATTTCAGTTTTTGTAGTATCAATTTTATTGTCTACTACTTTCAATTGATCTTCTGTAGCAGCTTGACCATTAGTAATAGCTTTAGGGTTCCAAGTTCTGTTAGTCAACTCGTTAACAGTACCTGTAGTACCATTGATAGTCACTTTACCGGAGTTGATAATACCATTTGTGCCATTGATAGTCACAGCATTATCGCCAGTGCCAGCTTTCACGATACCTGTTGTACCGTTGATATTTATAGCTGTGTTACCTGCACCTAATGTTACTTCATCTTTCAAGCCTACAGTATATGTTTTAGCTTTAGTTACATTGTCGATGCTTTCATCAACTTTAATGTTTTTACCTTCAGCTACCTTTGTATTTGCTGCAGATGCACTGTTAGATACTTCTTTCAATTGTGCCAAGTTTACTGCATCGCTGTCGATTGTACCACGAGCAACGTTAGTAATCTTGTTACCACCATTATCCAAGCCTGTTTTAGTAAGGGATACAGATGCATTGTTTGTAGCACCGTTGCTGATAGTTACACCGTTGGAAGTAACTTTTGTATCGCCTACAGTTACGCTGTTCAAACCTTTAAGGTCTTTAGCCAAACGAACTTTCAAGTCGTTAGAGCCATCGGATACAACACCGATATTGTCTTCTGTAGTCAATTTGGATGCTTCTGTGATGCCACCTTTAACGTTTACTTGTTCACCAAGTTTTTTGTTAATTACGTTACCGGAGTCAGCACCGAATTTCATACCTTTATTGATCAATTCTTCTTTAGTTTTGAACAATTGGCTGCCGTTGATAGCATCTGTGGATGTAGCTGTTACAGCACCATCTTTTACATTTGTAATTGTAGTGCCATTAGCGCCTTCCAATGTTACCTTAGTTTTATCAACAACACCGTTATTGATGTCATATTTAACAGCACGATCTGTCAATTTATCTACGGAAGATTTGGATGCAATGTTATTGATTGTAACTTGTTCTTTAACGCCTGCATGGTTTTTATCCTCTACAGTCAAGGATACTTCACCATTGTCGTTTACCTTATAGGAACCGTCAGCGCTGGAGTTTCTTACAAGACGATAGTCAGTTGCACTGCTACCTTGTTGAGTAATTTGTTCGCTAACTTTTTTCAACTGATCTTCAGTCGCAGCACGACCGGATACGATAGATGTGGAATCCCAGTTCTTATTGCTCAAGTTAGTTACATAATTACCAGTTTCACTTGCATGTTTCGTATTTTGAACAGTTTGAGCGCCCATTACAACGCCACTAGCAGTTACTCTACCTGCTGTACCATCAAGAACTACTTGATTGTTACCGCTACCCAATGTCACTTTGTTGTTCAAACGAAGATCATATTTAGCACCTTCAGTACTTGTAGCAGGAGTAGTTGTCAATTTGAGGTTATCATCAGAAACAGTTACTTTTGAATGTTTACCTGCTTCGATTTTTACATCATGCAATTGGCTGCCATTTACAGCATCTGTAGAAGTAGAGGATACTTCGCCGGCTTTCAAGTTAGTAATTGTTGTACCGCCTTGGCCTTCCAAAGTAACCTTGTTTTTATTAACAGTAGTACCGTTAAGATCATATTTAACAGCGCGTTCTGTTAATTTATCCAATTCAGTTTTGGATGCGATATTGTTGATTGTTACCGTATTAGCAGGGTTGTTAGGATGAGCTTCATCTTTAACTTTTAAATCAACTTTATTGTTTTCTACAGAGTAAGAACCATCTGCAGAATTTGTATTGTTGATCAAGCGGTAATCTGTTTTAGCTGCATTAGTAGTCTTGATTTCATCAGACACTTTTTTCAACTGATCTTCAGTTGCTGCACGACCAGATGTGATAGTAGGGTTTTGAACATTCCACTCTTTATTGTCCAAACCAGTTACATAGTTTTTATTGTCGCTATGTTTACCTACACGAACATAACCTGCAGTTACGCTGTTCAAACCTGTTAGGTCTTTTGCCAACTTAACATTAAGGTTACCGTCTTTAGCTACAACACCGATGTTGTTGTCAGATAAAGCACCTGTAGCGCCACCAGTAATACCTAAAGTATCGCCAAGTTGTTTATTAATTTTAACGTTGTTATCGCCTTGGAAGCTCAAACCTTTAGCGATTTTGTTAGTGTTATTTGTGATATTAGTAGTGTTAATATCTTGTTGCTCTTTAGAAGCAAGGTTCGTCAACTTAACTTGTCTAGGGTTAGAACCATCAGCATCAGCAACAGTTAATGTCATGCTACCATCAGCAGCTACTTTATATTCGCCGTTGCTGCCATGTGCAGGGTTTGCAATCAAACGGTAGTCAGTTTTGGAAAGACCATTAGAGATTTTAGAGATATCAACATCGAATGTTTGATTGTCATTACGTGTCAATGTCAATCTCTTACCGTCATTGGATACTGTACCGGATGTAACATACGTATTTTTCAAACCTGTTACTTCAGCAGTCAAACCATTTGTACCGGTCATGTTAATTTTTCCGTTACCGTTTGCTTCATACGTAGCAGCACCACGTTGTAAGTATTTATCGTATTTTGCAGCAATACGAGAAATATCACCTATATTAGCCGCATTTGTTAATGTATCGCCACCGGATTGTACATTGGTGATTTGATTACCGCCAGCATTGATACCTCTTGTGCTCATGGATACATTACCTGTTGTAACGGAGTTGAATCTTGCGTCATCAACAGTTGCAACCGTAACATTATCTCCGGAGCCTTGTAATGCAATATTTTTACCAGCTTTAAAGTTAACTGTACGATTAGGCGCTTTTACATCTTTTACCTTTCTACCGTCAACTTGAAGTTCCCAACCTTGGTTTGCGGATTTAATTGCTTCATGAACAGTGTTTTTACCTGTATCACCAATATTAGTCATGGTGATAGTACCGTTTTGGTCAACCTGAGCATTACCGCCTAAGATATTCGTAGTGCTGTTAGCTACATTGCCCACTGCATTAGCAACACCATATAATTGGCTACCATTAATAGCATCTGTAGATTGTGCATTCACACGACCAGCAGCTACGTTAGTGATTGTACGTTTTGTAGAATTGTTACCAACGCTAACTGTGGAATCAGCAGTACCACCGGCATAGTTATATTTCAAGCCGTTAATAGTTTCACTAGCAGTGCTCACAGGGGCCGCTGTTTCAGATTTAGCACCTAACGCAACGCCACGAACGTTATTTACTGTCGCATTGCTACCAAGAGCTAAGCCTTCGTTTGCTTGTACACTTGCTTCACTACCGATTGCTACAGCATCTGTTACTTCTTTTTGAGCTTTAAGTTTAGTGATTAATTCAGGATTATCTTTATAAACAGTACGATCACGTACACGTTCTAATGTACCTGCTTGAGCGCTTACGCCCAATGCGATGGAACGAGAACCAGTTGCTTGTGCATCATCACCGATAGCCACAACATTTTTCTTGTCCCCATCTTGAGTGCTCAAAGCACTAGCTTCACGACCCATAGCAATAGAGCCGTAACCTTCAGAATGAGCATTGTTACCGATAGCTGTAGAACGTTCACCCAATGCCCATGCAGCATTACCGGCTGCTACAGAAGATCCGCCCAATGCATAAGTATCATTACCCAATGCCACGCCGGAACCACCATGAGCACGCGCAGAGTTACCTACAGCAACGGAGTTATTTACTTTATATTGAGGGTCATTTTGAATACCGGATTCAGCATTATTACCGATAGCTATGCCGTCCATTGCACGAGTTTTGGCATTGTTACCAAGAGCAACCCCATTATCACGATAATGTGCTGCACTGTTACCGATAGCTACGCCTTGTATTCCCTGAGAAAGGGCATTACTACCGATAGCTATGCCATGAGTAAAATCCTCACCTTTATAATTTTTACCTGCCACTACATTAGCACCTGTACCCATAGCTACGCTATCTTCGGTATCTGATTTAGCACCTTGACCAATAGCAATGGAACGAGCTGCATTAGCTTGGGTATTAGTAGTTTCGTCATATGCTGTATACGGTGTGCCATTATCATCATATTTAGGAGTTGGATTTGCAGAACCGATAGCAATAGATTGATCACCTGTTGCCAATGCAGAGTGCCCCATAGCCAAGCTAGCTTTACCCTGTGCAGATGCAGCCGTACCGATAGCTGCCGCATATTGTTTGCCAGCATAGGCTTGTCTCATCATAGCCAAGGAGTTAAAACCTTTTGCTTTAGCAGCAGAACCGACAGCAATAGCGCCGATTTCTTCAGATTGAGCATAATGGCCTAAACCGATACCCAACGCACGAGATTGAGAATAGTCGCCGATAGAAATACCGGATACGGATCCATCTTTAGCACGTGCATTAGCTTTATTACCGATTTGGATGCCGAACACCTTATTATTGGTATATAAGTGTCCTTGTCCTGGATTCCCTGGTGTTTTGTAATCATACATATTAATAGTTGGTGCACCAGGGTTTGGTGTTAACCATGTCACACCGCCCGCAGTATATTCCTGACGATCCGCATTAGCCGGTGTTAAAGCAACCCCTCGATCAGATTCTGCCTGAACACCCGAAACCAACCCACTACCGCAGGTTAAAACCATAGCCGCCAAGCCAACTTTTACCGAAGCTTTAGCGGAATTACTAACAAAGCTTTTGGAGCCACGAGTATGGCTTTTTGCGATTTCAGATACAACGACATATGCGCCTCGTACCTGACTCCAAATTACCCTATAAATACGATTCATTTAGTAGTACCTACCTTTCACACAGTTTTATAAGGGATTCTAAAACCAACACTAAAACACTAAAAATAATAAAATTTTCATCAAAAATTTAATTACTATACATATAAAATATCAGATTAGTTTATGAATGTAAATATATTTTTTTCATATTTCGCTCATTTATTTTCAGAACTTTAAACTTCTTTTAAAAATTGATTTTCTTACTCATTTAAATATATTTTCAATCATAAAAACCCTTACAACAATGGGCCAAACAACACTTATAATCTAAAGCTAATGATTTTATAGTAAATTAATCACATTTATAATTTTCGATTAAAATTATATGTTCTGTATTATACACTATTATGAAAAGTTTGTGAAGTCAAATACAAAAAAAGAACGAGAGTCTTTTCACAGTAGACTTTCGTTCTTTCATTTTATATACCATATAGGGTTAAAATCATCTAATCTTCATGGGTATTTTCTGGTACATCAACAAGTTTTTACCGCATGAATATAAAATGAAATTTATATGATTTACATGCCTAAACGACTCATAATAAGAGCTAATTGTCGTTTAGTTTCTTCGTTATCCTTCTGTAGACGAAGGTTGTCTTCTTTCAATGCCGCATAGTCTGCAGTTAATTTTTCATCCTGCGCTTTCATGCGTGCATTTTCAGCTTTCAAAGCAGTCATTTCATCCTGCATTACGTACATAGAGCTGATAGGGCCGCCCTTGTATCGTTCAGGAATGGCCTTCTTCTCATCAGAAGAACCGAATTTACGAGTTACACCGGCATTCACCATATTATGACGGCTACCAACAGATACACCTGCATGGAACATAGTATCTTCCGATGTGTAATGCGCAACACCTAAAGCTGCTGCGGTTTCACCTCTGTAATTGCCAATACCAGCCATCACTTGAGTTGGTTCTAACGGATCGTATTGAATCGGTTTCAACGCAGACATAGCCGCCGCATGAGCACCTACACGTTGCGTTTCGCCCGCCACGGAATTAATAGCATTGGCCATTCCCTCCGTAACACCTTTCAATTGATTTACGTTAACCGCATCCGTACCATTTACACCAGGACCTACATTGCTAATTGTTTTACCACCGTTATTCAATCCATCTTTAGTAAGACTTACGATGTTACCACTAGCAGGAGTAATGGTTACGCCACTGCCGTTCACAACCGTAGAGTTACCTGCGGCATCCTTAGTCGTTACGGACGTAAGACCTTTCAAATCTTTCGCGATACGAACTTTAAGATTAGTGCCGTCAGATACGACGCCTAAATTATCTTCGGCCGTCAACTTGCTAGCATCAGTAATACCACCGACTACGTTTACCTGTTCGTTAAGCTTTTTGTTAATCACATTACCGGAATCGCCACCGTATTTCATACCATCCTCTTTGGTTGCCACTTGATGTGTCTTGCCCTGTTCATCTTGGTACTTAATACGAGTAATAGCATTGCCTCCGAGATCAGAATCACCCTTATCAGCAGTTATATCCGCATTGCGACCATCTTTGCCAGTTAAACCGATGTGACCAACGCCGTCTTTACCGGACATAGATACAGCATCTTTACCGTCTTTACCTGTAACAGCTACTTTGCCGTCTGTACCATTCGCAGCGTCTGGACCTGTAATGGAAACGCCATCTTGACCATTTTTGCCGACTTTCACCTTATCAGTATTGACCGTATCAGCAGTAACTGTTTTGGTAGTAATACTATCGGTCTTAAGATTCTTAGCCATTTTAATAGTAACATTACCATTTTCGGCTACCGTTTTAATATTTTCACCGGAATAGTCACTATCAGCCCCTTGGCCTTCACCTTTGATGGTAACCTTTTGACCTAAATCACGGTGGAAATCACCTGTATTACCGGCAAAATCCATGCCTTTCTTCGTAATGTCATCACCTAAGTTATTAATCTTATTATCCAAGGCTTTATGGGACTTCTGCAATTGATCTTCTGTAGCAGCACGACCGCTTGTGATATTGTTAGGATCCCAATCTTTGTTTTCCAAACCTGTCACATGACCGTCCTTGCCATCAACAGAGACCTTACCTGCTGCAATCTTACCATCTTTACCATCAATAGTTACCTTGTCGCCAGCCTTAATTATACCGTTTGTACCGTCAATCGCCACATTACCAGCCTTGATTGTGCCCTTATCACCATCGATTTCAACTTTATCACCTGCTTTAATGGTGCCTTTATTGCCGTCGATTGTAATTTTGTCACCGGCTTTAATAGTACCTGTTGTACCATCCATCGCAATTTGTTTCGTAGCATCAGTTCCCATTGTTATTTGGTCTTTGAGTCCTACTTTGTAATTTGTAGAGCCATCACCATTAGTGGTCTTATCTACTTTAATATTATTACCTTCTGTTACGATTGCCTTAGCAGCGTTAGCCGCTGTATCCAATTGAGATTTATTAACCGCATCCTTAGGATTTGTACCGTCAGCTACGTTTGTAATCTTATTGCCGGCTGCATCAATACCATCTTTCGTCATAGATGGACCATTGGTAATCTTCACGCCGTCCTTTGTAATAGCAGTCAACGGGTTGCCATCCTTATCTTGAACGGTCATGCCTTCACCATTAACAACGGTTTTACCGTTTGCACCATTAGTGCCATTGTTGAAAGTTATGGAATCTAGGCCTTTCAGATTTTTTGCCAAACGAACATTAAGGATATTATTTTTGCTAATAACACCGATATTGTTTTCGGTCAACTCAGATTCATTGGTGACACCACCCTTAATGTCCAATTGTTCATTAAGTTTCTTCTTGATGGTAGTACCGGAGTCGCCACCATATGCCATGCCATCATCTTTGGTTGCCACTTCATGGGTTGCGCCATTTTCATCTTTGTATTTAATGCGCGTAATTTCATCTCCATTGAGATTAGCAGCGCCTTTATCAGCGATAATATCCGCACTGCGACCATCTTTACCAGTTAAACCGATGTGACCTACACCGTCTTTACCGGACATAGACACTACATCCTTGCCGTTCTTATCTGTAACAGCTACTTTACCGTCGGTGCCATTCGCCGCATCCGGACCTGTAAGAGATACGCCGTCCTTACCGTCTTTGCCGACTTTCACGGATTCAGCCTTAAGGTTTTTGTTCATTTTTACATCAATTGTTGTATTACCTGTTGCAGCATCTTGTTTGATGAAAGTCTTAATATTATCACCACTATAGTCGGCATCAGCAGCTTTGCCTTCACCTTGAACAGTGATAGTAGAGCCTAATTTATTAGTTTGTACACCGCCTACATTGGCATTGAATTTAAGGCCTGTATCAGTTTGACCTGCCAAAGCTTGTTTCAATTGGTCCTCTGTTGCAGCACGACCGGATACGACATTACCTGCATCCCAAGTTTTATTATCAAGACCTGTTACGTAGTTACCCATATTAGCAGGGCTTGCACCATCGGATTGTTTACCCATGGTTACAGTGCCAGCTTTCACCGTTTCCGTAGCCGTAACAGATGTAACATTAAGATCTTTCTTCAATTTTAAACCAATCTTCGTATCGTCACCGGTTTGCGTGATTTCTGTCGTAATATTGTCGTCGCCGTTTACCGTTACCTTAGAGCCTAGTTTATTAGTTTTTTCAGCGTTATTATCCGCATCAAAACGAAGGCCTTTATTGGTAAGTTCAGTTTTAGCGTCACCAATATTTTTGTTGAGTTCAGTTTTAGTATCACTGATATTTTTATTCAACTCGGTCTTAGTATCGCTAATGTTTTTATTTAATTCAGCCTTAGTATCACCAATATTTTTATTCAACTCAGTCTTTGTATCAGCGATATTTTTGTTTAACTCAGTTTTGGCTTCATGTAATTGACCACCGTTCACCGCGTCTTTGGAATTAGCCGCAATATTACCATCAGCAACATTGGTAATCTTTTGGTCGTTCGCATTGATACCGTTCGGAGATACATAGGTCTTACCACCTACGGTCAAACCACCACTATTGATGGTTGTACCTCCAGCTGTTACGCTGTCCAAACCAGCCAATGTCTTAGCCAACTTCACGTTTAATGTGCCTGTGCCGTCAGATACAACGCCAATATTATTATCCGTTAAATCGGCAGCTGCAGCTCCGCCTTTAATAGCAACAGTACCACCTAGTTTCTTGTTGATAGTTGTACCAGAGTCACCGTCAAAGTTTAGACCTTTATCTACTTCGGATTTAGACGCCACATCTTTAATCGTTACGGTTTTTGTTTGATCCGGATGGTTCTTATCTTGAACTGTTAATGCTACGTCACCGTTGGCATCTACAGTGTAGTCACCATTGGAGCCTGTCGCAGGATTAGCAACAAGACTGAAGTCCGTTGCACTAGCGCCTTGTTTCTTAACTTCATCACTAACCGTTTTCAATTGGTCTTCCGTTGCTGCACGGCCAGATGCAATTGTAGGGTTATCAATACTCCATGTCTTATTATCAAGACCAGTCACATAGTTACCCATATTAGCAGGAGTTGCACCATCGGACTGTTTACCTATGGTTACAGTACCGGCTTTCACAGTTTCCGTAGCCGTAACAGTGGCAACGTTAAGATCTTTCTTCAATTTAAGGCCGATCTTCGTATCGTCACCAGTTTGCGTAATTTCTGTAGTGATGTTATCATCGCCGTTTACTGTTACCTTGGAGCCTAGTTTATTCGTTTTTTCATCGTCATTATCCGCATTGAAACGAAGGCCTTTATTAGTAAGCTCAGTCTTAGCATCATTAATATTATTATTAAGTTCGGTTTTAGTGTCAGCAATATTTTTGTTTAGTTCGGTTTTAGTATCGCCAATGTTTTTATTTAATTCATTCTTTGTATCAGCGATATTCTTGTTTAACTCAGTTTTAGCGTCATGCAATTGACCACCGTTAACCGCATCTTTGGAGTTTGCTGCCACATCGCCATTAGCAACATTGGTAATCTTTTGGTCATTTGCATTGATACCGTTTGGAGATACATAAGTCTTACCACCTACAGTTAAACCACCACTATTAATGATTGTGCCACCAGCTGTTACGCTGTCCAAACCAGTTAATGTTTTAGCTAACTTCACGTTCAATGTATTGCCGTCGGATACGACACCAATATTACTATCGGTCAAGTTCGCAGCCGCTGCACCACCTTTAATGGCAACAGTACCACCTAATTTCTTGTTAATAGTCGCGCCAGAGTCGCCATTAAAGTTCAAGCCTTTATCCACTTCGGATTTAGACGCCACATCCTTAATCGTTACGGTTTTTATTTTATCCGGATGGTTCTTATCTTGAACTGTCAATGCCACGTCACCATTGGCATCTACAGTATAATCACCATTGGAACCTGCCGCAGGATTCCCAACGAGACTAAAGTCCGTTGCATTAGCGCCTTGAGTTGTAATGGCTTCAGTAACTGTCTTCAATTGATCTTCTGTTGCAGCACGTCCGCTGACAGCAGTTGGATTAGTTACGCTCCATGTCTTATTATCAAGACCTGTTACGTAGTTACCCGTATTAGCAGGGGTTACACCATCAGATTGTTTACCTATGGTTACAGTGCCGGCTTTCACAGTTTCCGCTGCCGTAACAGATGTAACATTAAGATCCTTTTTTAATTTGAGGCCGATCTTCGTATCGTCACCAGTTTGACTGATTTCCGTCGTAATATTGTCGTCGCCGTTTACTGTTACCTTAGAGCCTAGTTTATTCGTTTTTTCAGCGTTATTATCCGCATCAAAACGAAGGCCTTTGTTGGTAAGTTCAGTTTTAGCGTCATGCAATTGACCACCGTTAACCGCATCTTTGGAGTTTGCCGCCACATCGCCATTAGCAACATTGGTAATCTTTTGGTCGTTCGCATTGATGCCATTTGGAGATACATAATTCTTACCACCTACGGTCAAACCACCACTATTGATGATTGTGCCACCAGCTGTTACGCTGTCCAAACCAGTTAATGTTTTAGCTAACTTCACGTTCAATGTTGTACCATCAGATACGACACCGATATTATTGTCCGTCAAGTTTGCAGCTGCGGCGCCACCTTTAATAGATAACTTATCGCCTAACTGCTTGTTGATTACAGCGCCGCTATCTCCATCGAAGTTAAGACCTTTAGCAATGGTCGTATTAATCGTAGAGATAGCATTTCTATTGGTCGTAATATCTTGTGTATTTTGAGCAATATCAGTCGTATTTTTGCCAATATCGGTTGTGTTCTTAGTGATATCAGCCGTGTTTTTAGCTATATCTTGTTTATTCTTGCCGATATCAGTAGTATTTTGAGCTATATCGGTCTTGTTCTTAGCTATATCTTGTTTATTTTTGCCGATGTCAGTTGTGTTTTGAGCTATTTTATCCTTATTTGTGTTAACTTGCGTATTAACAGCTTTTAACTGATCTTCCGTTGCAGCACGACCGGTTACGGCTTGTGGATTATCTACATCCCAAGCAGTATTGGTAAGACCAGTTACCGTGCCTGCAGTACCATCCACAGATACAGGATTAGCAGTTCCTAAGGTGATTTTATCCCCTAATCCGACAGTATATTCCTTACCGCCGGCTGCATTTGTACCTTCTTCTACAGTGATATTGCTGTTTTTAGCTTTCACAGTACTTGCCTTAGCAGTTCCACCGATAGCATCCTGCAACTGACTGAAGTTAACCGCATCAGTAGGATCTGTGCCTTTTGCTAGACCGGTAATCTTTTGATTATTTGCATTGATACCGTTTGGCGTTACGTAGGTCTTGCCGCCTACGGTCAAACCACTACTATTAATAGTTGTTCCACCAGCTGTTACGCTATCCAAACCGGTTAATGTTTTAGCTAGTTTCACATTTAATGTGCTGCCATCAGACACGACACCGATATTATTATCCGTAAGATCCGCCGTAGCACCACCTTTAATGGTAACAGTGTCGCCTAATTTTTTATTAATCGTAGCACCGCTATCGCCGTTAAAGTTTAATCCTTTATTGATATTGGTTACATTTGTATTGACCTTATCATTAACGGATTTCAACTGATCTTCTGTTGCAGCACGACCACTTACAGCTTGAGGATTATCCGCATTCCAAGACTTATTATCGAGCCCTGTCACAAAGTTACCGTTTGCACCACCGGCACCACCTGATTGTTTGCCCATAGTCACAGTGCCAGCTTTCACAGTATCAGCGGCAGTAACAGTAGTAACATTGAGATCTTTCTTTAATTTAAGACCGATCTTAGTATCGTCACCAGTCTGGCTGATTTCTGTCGTGATATTATCATCGCCATTTACCGTTACCTTAGAACCTAATTTATTCGTCTTAGTTCCGCCTGCGTCCGCATCAAACTTGAGACCTGTGTTAATCACATCATTCTTCGCAGTCGATATATTATTGTTTAACTCGGTTTTAGCATTATCTATATTGCCGTTCAGTTCAGTCTTAGCGTCATTAATATTTTTATTGAGCTCAGTTTTGGCATCACCGATATTTTTGTTTAATTCAGTTTTAGCATTATTAATATTGTTATTTAATTCGGTTTTAGCCGCATGAAGTTGACCGCCGTTAACTGCCTCTTTGGAATTAGCCGCCAATTCACCATCAGCAACATTAGTTATTTTCTTGTCATTCGCATTAATACCGTTCGGAGATACATAGGTCTTACCACCTACGGTTAACCCACCACTATTGATCGTTGTACCACCAGCCGTTACGCTATCCAAACCGGTTAATGTTTTAGCTAGTTTTACATTTAATGTGCTGCCATCAGATACGACACCGATATTATTATCCGTCAAATTCGCAGCTGCGGCACCGCCCTTGATGCTAAGCTTATCGCCCAACTGTTTGTTGATTGCAGCACCGCTGTCTCCATCAAAGTTAAGACCTTTAGCAATAGTTGTATTGATTGTAGAGATAGCATTTTTATTGGTCGCAATATCTTGTGTGTTCTGAGTAATATTTTGCTTGTTTTGTGCAATATCAGTCTTATTTTTACCGATATCAGTAGTATTTTGAGCTATATCAGTCTTGTTCTTAGTTATATCTTGTTTATTCTTACCGATATCAGTCGCATTTTGAGCAATGTCAGTTGTGTTCTGAGCTATTTTATCCTTATTTGTGTTAACTTGCGTATTAACAGTTTTTAACTGATCTTCCGTTGCAGCACGACCACTTACAGCTTGCGGATTATTTACATTCCAAGCTATATTAGTAAGACCTGTTACAGTCCCTGCAGTTCCATCCACATTTACAGGATGTGCCGTACCTACCGTAAGTTTATTACCCAATCCAACAGTGAATTCCTTACCACCATTTGCGTTGGTACCTTCTGTTACAGTTACATTCGCGTCTTTCCCTTTTACCGTAGTGGCCTTAGCAGTACCACCAATAGCATTTTGCAATTGACTGAAATTAACCGCATCATCAGGCGCTGTACCATTAGCAACACCAGTAATCTTTTGATTATTGGCATTGATGCCATCAGGTGTTACATAGGTTCTAGCACCTACACTCAAACCATTTTTACTAATAGTAGTATTTCCTGCATTAACGCTCTCTAATCCTGTTAAATATTTTGCCAACTTTACAGTCAATCTACCGGTACCATCGGATACAACACCAATATTATTATCGGATAATGCCCCTGTAGCACCGCCTTTAATGACTAGAGTGTCACCTAATTTTCTCTTAATCGAAGCACCTGTATCGCTGCTAAAATAGAGCCCTTTTTCAAGAGTATTATTGATAGTGTTAATATCATTCTTATTAGTAGTAATATCACCTTGTATTTTTGTGATATTTCGTGCATTGGCACCAATACGGCTTGAGTTATCTGAGATATTCTGCGTATTTTGATTAATAAAATACTGATTGGAATTAACTCTCTCATTAACCCGCTTTAACTGATCTTCCGTAGCAGCACGTCCTGTAACAGGTGCTGGATTATTTACATTCCATGATGTATTGGTAAGACCTGTGACCGTTCCTGTACCACTATCTATGGTTACAGGATGCGAGGCCGCCCCTTTCCCTACAGTAATCTTATAATTTAAGCCAACAGTATACTCCTTACCACCTTTCGCCGTTGAGTTTTCCCTTACCGTAATATTACCATCATCATTTGCTTTTACAATGGCTTCTTTAGCTGTACCGTTAATTGCGCGTTGCAACTGACCGTAGTTAACTGCGTCCTGACTACCGCTACCGTCTGCAACACCTCTAAGCTGTTGATTATTGGCATTAAGACCACCTGTTGACACATAGAGTTTACCGCCTACAGACACCCCTTTATTATCAATCGTAGCAGTTCCCGCTGTTACGCTATCCAAACCAGTTATTTTTTTAGCCAATTTCACATTTAGTGTGCCATTTCCGTCTGCTTGAACCCCAATATTGTTGTCAGCCAAAGCACCGGTAGCGCCACCTTTTATTCTTACTGTGTCACCTAATTTTACTTAGTTCTGAACAAAGTTATCACCATAAAAGAACAATCCTTTATCGATATTGTCCTTATTATATCTAATAGCATCGTGGATCGTGCTTTTACCTGTAAAGCCGATATCGCTCATCGTTAATTTACCGGTATCAGGATCGAGCGCCGCATTACCGCCAAGGATATTTTTAGTAGTAGTGGCTAAATTGCCCAAGCTATTTGCTACGGCATATAGCTGACTACCATTAATAGCATCTGTAGACGAAGGATTCATACGCCCTGCTGCCACATTTGTAATCGTGCGTTTTACCGTATCATTACCGATACTTACAGTAGAATCTGCCGTTCCTCCCGCTAAATTCTTATACCACAAACCATTTACAAGCTGATTCGGTGTACTATGAGTATCCGCAGTCGCAGAATTAGTACCTAATGCAACTGAGCGATTATGATTTTTGTTTACCGTCGTATTTCTACCAAGAGTAACACTATCCTCTGCATTGCTAACTGCACGATTACCGATGGCAATACTATTTTTCTGAACTGAGTCAGAATCTGTACCAATAGCTATAGAAGAATCCTCACGGGCATTACTTTCCCAGCCCATTGCAATGGAGTTGAGTCCTACTGCATAGGAGTTTACACCAAGAGCTCTGGACCCTTCGCCCTTAGCTTGTGCATTATTACCAATTGCAACGGCCCATTTACCTCTTGCCTGTGATCCGTTGCCCATTGCAACGGCACCACCGGCAGCAGCTTTAGCATTGTTACCAAATGCCATGGAGGATCCACCCCAAGCTCTAGCATTGGTACCAAATGCCTGATCATTATCGGCGCCCACATAGTTACCGGCCTCATCATATCCAGCCCAAGAGGTATTACCGAGGGCAAAACCATTTAAAGAAGCTACTTTTGTCGCATTTCCTATCGCAACACCATTATTTACTTCAACCGTTGCATTTCTTCCGATTGCAACACCTTGCACATTACCAACATTATTCCTATTAGTTTTTGTAACAGTAGCTCCTGTCCCCAAAGCCACACTGTTATCCGCCAGTGCTGTGCTATTATCACCCATTGCTACAGTGCCATTTTTAGCCTGAGCACCAGCCCCTTGCACAATAGTACTCCCATGCACGATCATTGGAGACATCATGGACATAAATAAAGCCGTAGCAATCACAGACCCGGATATCTTGGCAAATACCGATGTCATTGTCGAACGTTTCGACATATTCTTCGCTGTTTCAGCTACAACGACATAACATCCTTTTGTACGACTCCAGATTACTTTAAAAATTCGGTTCATCTCGTCTTACTCCTTGCATAAAACTATCAGATTATATGAATATAATAAAATATTTTATAACTATTTTAAAAAGTAAAAATACAGTTAATATATGGCTATTTACCGATGCATATCATATTAAACATATCATATTCTATGGTAAAAGTAAAAAATTTTTCACTCTACGCTCACCTCTAAACGATAAATATTTATGAATATACAAAAACTCCGCCATATACCTTATGAATATGCTAAATGTACTAATTTTTTCGCATAAAATTAACTTCATGAAAAAAATGTATTTCACCTTAGTTTACTATTATGATCTAACTATTACTCACCTATTTTAATTACATTACAAAATACCATGACATATATATGCTCAAATAGTCATTAAATCTATTTTTTGCATGCAAAAAGGCGCCAAAAGCATTTCGCTTTTGGCGCCTTTTATAAGCACTGCCGTATCAATATGTTATTTCATATTATTTCAAGCCCGCTTGTTGCATCAATAATGCAATTTGTGCTCTCATTTCTTCATTGTCGCGTTGTACTTTTTCGTACTTAGCTTTCAAAGCAGTCATTTCATCTTGCATTACGTACATGGAGCTAATAGGGCCACCTTTGTAACGTTCAGGAACCGCTTTCTTCGCATCGGAAGTACCGAATTTACGAGTTACACCAGCATTCACCATGTTATGGTGGCTACCAACAGATACGCCTACATGGAACATTGTATCTTCTGCTGTGTAATGTGCAACGCCAAGAGCTGCCGCGGTTTCACCTCTATAATTACCGATACCAGCCATCACTTGAGTTGGTTCCAATGGATCATATTGAATAGGTTTCAATGCAGACATAGCCGCCGCATGTGCGCCTACACGTTGTGTTTCGCCCGCTACGGAGTTAATAGCATTAGCTAACCCATCTGTAGCACCTTTCAATTGATTTACGTTAACTGCATCAGTGCCGTTTACACCAGGGCCTACATTGGTAATTGTATTACCGCCGTTGTTGAGGCCGTCTTTAGTAAGGCTTACAGCATTACCGCTAGCAGGTGTAATTGTTACACCGCCACCGTTCATAACAGTAGTATTACCTGCAGCATCCTTAGTGGTTACTGTTTCAAGACCTTTCAAGTCTTTCGCCATACGAACCTTAAGGTTGCCAGTACCATCGGATACTACACCTAAATTGTCCTCTGTAGTCAACTTGCTAGCATCAGTAATGCCACCCACTACATTAACTTGTTCGTTAAGCTTTTTCTTGATTACGGAACCGCTATCGCCACCGTATTTCATACCATCGTCTTTAGTTGCCACTTGATGTGTCTTACCATTTTCATCTTGGTACTTAATACGAGTGATTGCATTACCGTCTAAGTCTGAATCACCTTTATCAACGGTAATATCCGCATTACGGCCGTCTTTACCAGTTAAACCAATATGACCAATACCATCTTTGCCGGACATGGATACAGCATCTTTACCGTCTTTGCCTGTAATACCTACCTTACCGTCTGTACCGTCAGCGCCATTAGGACCAGTAATAGATACGCCATCTTGACCGTTTTTACCAACTTTTACCTTATCAGTAGTTAAGCTGTCAGTCTTAAGGTTTTTCGCCATCTTGATATTAACATTACCATCTTGGTCGGCTACTGTTTTAATATTTTCGCCGGAGTATTTATCGTCAGACTCTGTACCTTCACCTTTGATAGTAACCTTTTGGCCTAAATCACGGTGGAATTCACCTGTATTACCGGCGAAATTCATACCTTTTTTCGTGATTTCATCACCTAGGTTATTAATCTTGTTATCCAAGGATTTGTGAGATTTTTGCAATTGATCTTCTGTAGCAGCACGACCGCTTGTGATGTTGTCAGGATCCCAATCTTTGTTTTCTAGACCTGTCACATAACCGTCTTTACCATCAACAGACACTTTACCTGCCGCAATCTTACCATCTTTACCATCAATAGTTACCTTGTCACCAGCTTTAATGGTACCGTTTTCACCGTCAATTGTTACGTTGCCAGCTTTAATTGTACCTTTATTGCCATCGATTGTAACTTTATCACCAGCCTTGATAGTACCTGTAGTACCATCCATTGCGATTTGTTTCGTAGCATCAGAGCCCAATGTCACTTGATCTTTAAGACTTACTTCATAGTTCTTGGAACCATTCGCATTGGTGCTAGGTGTCACAGTAATATTATTACCTGCAGATACCGTTGTAGATGCAGCTGCTGTAGCTTTATCCAATTGAGATTTATTAACTGCATCGTTAGGGTCCGTGCCATCAGCTACATTCGTAATCTTGTTACCGCCGTTATTTAAGCCGTCTTTTGTAAGACTTACTGCATCGCCACCAGCACGATTGATGGTCATGCCATCACCATTGATAACAGTATTATTGCCGCCGTTTGTGAAAGTAGCAGACGTCAAGCCTTTCAATTCTTTCGCCAAGCGCAATTTCAATGTATCAGAACCGTCGGAAACAACACCGATGTTATCTTCAGTAGCTAATTTGCTTTCATCGGAGATACCGCCCTTAACATTCACTTGATTGTTAAGTTTCTTTTTAATTACATTGCCTGTATCGCCGCCGTACATCATACCATCGTCAAGCGTTGCAAGTGTATGTGTATTGCCGTCTTTATCTTCGGTCACTAAACGATTAATGCTTGTACCATCTACACCGTTTTTAGCGTCGCCACCTTTAAGTGTAACGCCGTCTTGACCAGGCTTACCGGCAATTGCCACACTATCAGCTTTGAGGTTTTTGTTCATCTTCACATCGATAGTTGTGTTGCCATCTTGATCTTGTGTGATGAAAGTTTTAAGGTTTTCACCGCTGTAGTTAGCATCAGCATCATTACCTTCGCCCTTAACAGTAACTGTAGAGCCAAGTTTATTAGTTTTTACACCGCCACTGTTAGCATCGAATTTCAAACCTTTATTAGTTAATGCGTCTTCACTATCTTTGATTCTATCTTTCAAATAATCCACATTAACCGCTTCGCTACCATCGTTGCCTGTAGCATATGCCACGTTTGTTACGTGAGTACCACCAGCTTTATTAGCATAGGTAGGACCTTCATAAGTAACTTTTGTCTTATCTGGATTGCCTGCAGGATCCAAGTCATACTTAACAGCACGATCATTCAATTTATCGAGGCTAGATTTAGACGCAACGTCCTTAATCTTAACAGTCTCTTTTGTACCTGCATGGTTTTTATCCTCTACAGTCAAGTCAACATCACCGTTAGAATCAACTGTATAAGCACCATCCGCAGCAGCTGCATTTTTTACCAAACGGTAATCTGTAGCATTAGCACTTTGTGTATCCAACGCTTTTTTCAATTGATCTTCTGTTGCCGCACGACCGGATACGATGTTACCTGCATCCCAATCTTTATTATCAAGTCCTGTTACATAATTACCATTATTACCAGGATTTGCACCATCAGCCTGTTTCCCCATTGTTACACCGCCGGCTTTCACAGTATCTGTAGCTGTCAATGTTTGAACATTAAGGTTTTTGTTCAATTTAACGCCGATTGTAGTGTCGTCGCCAGTTTGCGTAATTTCAGTAGTGATATTACCATCACCATTTACTGTTACTTTAGAACCAAGTTTGTTCGTTTTTTCAGCGTTGTTATCAGCGTTGAAACGAAGGCCCTTGTTGATAAGTTCAGTTTTAGCATTACTGATATTAGTAGTTAATTCGTTTTTGGCATCGTGCAATTGACCGCCATTTACTGCGTCCTTACTGCCTGCGCCTACAGTGCCATCAGCAACATTGGTAATCTTTTGATTATTCGCATTGAGACCTGTTGGAGATACATATGTCTTACCGCCTACAGTCAAACCGCTATTATCAATCTTAGTATTACCAGCTGTAACACTATCCAAGCCAGTCAATGTTTTAGCTAATTTCACATTCAATGTGCCATTGCCGTCGGATTCAACACCGATATTGCCGTCGGATAATGTACCTGTAGCACCGCCTTTAACAGTTACAGTATCACCTAATTGTCTGTTACTTACAGTACCTGTATCGCCAGCAAAGTTTAATCCTTTATTAATTTTTGTATTAATATTAGAGATGTCTTGCTTGTTTTGAGCAATATTGCCAGCATTATTTGTGATATTTTGCTTATTATCAGCGATATCTTGTTTATTCTTGTCAATTTGAGTCTTATTAGTGTTAACTTTATCATTAACTTTTTTCAACTGATCTTCAGTAGCACCGCGACCAGATACAGCCGCAGGATGATCTTCATCCCAATCTGTATTTGTAAGGCCTGTTACATGACCAGCATCACCGTCTACAGTTACAGGATGTGCTGTACCTACGGTAATTTTATTACCTAAACCAACAGTATATTCCTTACCGCCTGCTGCGTTTGTACTTTCTGTTACAGTTACATTCGCATCCTTTGGTTTTACAGTGGATGCTTTAGCTGTACCGCCGATAGCAGCTTGTAATTGACCGGTAATATCTGCATCATTAGGGTCGCTACCATTAGCAACATTAGTAATCTTTTGATTATTCGCATTAAGACCTGTTGGAGACACATACGTTTTACCGCCTACAGTCAAGCCACCGTTGTTGATAGTAGTACCACCAGCTGTAACACTCTCCAAGCCCGTTAATGTTTTAGCTAATTTCACATTCAATGTGCCATTGCCGTCGGATTCAACACCGATATTACCGTCGGACAATGTACCTGTAGCACCGCCTTTAACGGTTACAGTGTCGCCTAATTGTCTGTTGCTTACAGTACCTGTATCACCAGCAAAGTTCAAGCCTTTATTAACCTTTGTATTAATAGTGGAGATGTCTTGCTTGTTTTTAGCGATATCAGTTTTGTTATTAGCAATATCGCCAGCATTTTTTGTGATATTTTGCTTGTTAGTATTAATATCTCCAGTATTTTTATCGATGTCAGCTTTATTGGTATTAACTTTTTCGTTTACCTTTTTCAACTGATCTTCTGTAGCAGCGCGACCAGATACAGCCACAGGATTATCTACATTCCAATCTTTATTTTGAAGGCCTGTTACATAACCTGTAGTGCCGTCAATCGTTACAGGTTTTGCTGTACCTACTTTAATAGTATTACCCAAAGTCATGTTGATAGTTGTATCACCATTAGCTTGTGTAATTGCGGCATTGATATTGCTACCATCACCTTTGATAGTAACTTTAGAACCTAATAGATTATTTTTTGCGCCACCTGTATTAGCATCGAAATTAAGACCTTTATCTATTGTGTCTTTATTGAATTTAATAGCATCATGAATCGTGCCTTTACCAGTGTTGCCGATATTACTCATCGACAAGTTGCCAGTATCAGGGTCAAGCGCTGCATTGCCACCTAAAAGACCTTTTGTAGTGCTTGCTAAATTACCCAAGGTATTGGCAACACCATATAATTGGCTACCGTTGATTGCATCAGTAGATTGTGCATCCACACGACCTGCAGCCACATTTGTGATAGTACGTTTTAGCGTATCGCTACCTACACTAAGTGTGGAATCAGCAGAACCACCGGCATAATTTTTATACCACAACCCATTTACCAATTGATTTGGTGTGCTTACTGTAGCATCAGTCTTGGAATTAGCACCTAGTGCAACGGAACGTTCATGTGCTGCATTAGCAGATACACCTAACGCCATAGAATTTGTCTTCTCAGCTTTACTGCTTAGACCTAACGCTACAGAACCTGTCGCACCAGCAGACGTAGAAGATTGTACCCCTAAAGCCAAAGAATTACCACCAGATGCGACAGAACCATCACCAGCCGCGATATCAGCATAAGCATTTGTCGTACTACCCCAACCAAGTGCAGTAGAGTGAGAGCTATTAGCTGTAGCATTCGTACCCAATGCAGCAGACCCCTGTTTAAAAGCCTTAGAACCATTACCAATAGCTACCGCCCAATCACCTCTAGATTGAGAACCATTACCCATAGAAATAGCACCGCCACCACCGGCTTTTGCATCATTACCTAGCGCCATGGAGGAACCACCCCAAGCACGAGCATTAGAACCGAAGGCTTGGTCATTATCTTTACCTACAACAGTTCCATTCTCATCGATACCTGCCCACGCTTCGTTACCAAGCGCAAAACCATTAGTAGAACGAACTCGAGTACTATTACCGATAGCAACCGTATTGTTCCCGCTTGTATATGAACTACGGCCGATAGCTACAGCTTGTGCCCCATCAGCACTAGTACCGGAACCAATAGCAATTGCATTTACAACCGTAGTTGTAGCACTTTGACCGATAGCAATACCACCAGTCCTTTGATTTGCCGGAACACTTTTCCCTTTATTATCATCAACAGTTACAGTTGCACCACGACCAATAGCGATACCAGCCAAAGTTCTACCTTCATCCGTATCACCTCTACCTACAGATGCACCTGTACCTACTGAGATACTATAATCACCATTAGACGCTGTATTATCACCAATCGCGATACCACCGTCGTTTTCAGCTGTCGCTCCGTTACCATTTTTAATTGGTGCCCCCAAGGCATCAGTCGGCATCATCACGCCCGTCAACATAACGGCAACCGCAGTAGCGCCTACCATTTTAGAAAATACAACTGACAAAGAGGAACGTTTCGTCATATTCTTTGCAGTTTCTGCTACAACAACATAGCAGCCCTTTGTGCGATTCCAAATCACTTTAAATACTCGATTCATTAATCTTTCTCCTATAAAACTTATAAAACTTACTAACTATCCTATATATTTAATGAAATAACAATGATGGATCGATGATGTATTGAGAATTCATCGACATTCTTGAATGTGTATATCTAAAATACCACATATTACAGGAAAAGTAAACTTTTTTTCATTTTATTTTCATAAAACTTTTGTGTTTAAGTTATTAATAATTTCGATAAAATTAAATATACTGAATATTCTGTATAAACACTGTATTTTTTTAACTATTATTCACCTACTTTCATAAATAATACTAAACTCTCCATAATTATGTCCCAATATCGCACCATATGTAACCAATTTATTTTCTCTTCATCATTCTGATTTATGATAGACTATATAATAGAATGATATCTTTTCATAAACGGATATCGTACAGTGTTTCTGCCATTTTGACTCAATGTACGTACACAATTACTACATACCTACTTAAGCCAATTAACTATTGCACAATCAATAAAGGTAGCATTTTATTATATAGTAGAAGGAATGACAGGTGAAATTCAAATCGCCTTCATTCCTTTTTTTATTCCAAGTCCCTCTAAAGGCGTATCGGCGGACTTTATAGGCTTTATAGAAATAGAGCATATGTGTATAAAAACAATTTATACGATTACTCCATGTGTTTTTTAATTTTTATTGTTATACTGAAAGCAGAAAGGAGGAAGAAATCTATGTCAGAACTCAATATCTTACAACAAAATATAGATAAACCAAATACGGTTACCGAAGAAGATATCGTAGTTACACGAGATAATCAAACTTTCACAATCAAAGGTCGCTTTAATGGGGAAGAAGGCGTATTCACATATGATGCGGACGTTCAACCTAACGATCAGTTACAATTTCTGCATCACAACTTTACGGCCATCGTAAAAAAAATTACATATAAGGTGATTCAAGGTCAGCGAATCACATTGATTGCAAAATTATATGCATAAAAATATCGGGGTATTGTTAATACAAACAACGCCCCGATATTTTTTATCGGTCATACAATTATAAGAAATACAATACAACACAACAACACTTAATTCTTATAATTGAATCATCTAAAATTATTGAATTGTAGGTGCATTAATCGCTTTACGAAGGTCCACTGTGTGAAGTTCATCCATCGCAGAAGCTGCTTTTTCGTCCACAGGTTTCACGCGATTATTACCGTCTTTCATGGCTTCGTTCAAGCTGAAGATTACCATTTCGTTCATATAGAAACGCAATTCATCATCATGTACATTAGCTGTATTGCGATCCAAGATATCAATGATTTGTTGCGCATAGTCCAATTTAGCGTCTTCAGATACAGTCGCATGTTCTGTAAAGAACTGTTTGTAATCGTTGTACAAACGATCTAACGCTAAACGACCATAGCTATCATTTTTATAACGATGACTAACGATGTACCAGCTGCGGCGAACGTTCATATAGTACAACACATTGTTACGGTAACGCTCTTGACCAGTCATAACGCGAGAATCGTCCATGATACGTTTGCCCTTTTGGTCCAATTGGAATTGTGTGAAAGCATTCACTACGTCGCGAACTTCTTCGCTAGGTACAGGAACAGCTACTTCCGCTTCAATCACGTTTAATGGTTCAGCCGGTTGTTCTGGCATCATCAATCGATCTTGAGCCGCATCCGCTTGACCTACCGCGCATACACAAGCAAGTGCCAATACAGGCATAAATGTTTTGAATTTCATAAATCCTCCTAATGACGAGCCGCCCCCCGAAGGGCGGCTTTCATATTCCTTACATGATTCTTACATGACTAGAGTATACTAAATAACCCATTTAATCAAGTCAAAATTACTTTGTAAGCCCTGCTTGTTGCATCAACAATGCAATTTGAGCCTTCATTTGTTCATTATCTTCCTTCACAGAGGATAATTCATCAATACGTTGTTGCATACGTGCATTATCAGCCTTCACAGAAGACAATTCGTTAAGGCGTTCTTGCATGCGTGCATTTTCAGCTTTCAATGCTGTTACCTCATCTTGCAACACATAAACAGAGCTAATAGGGCCACCTTTATAACGTTCTGGAATCGCTTTCTTCGCATCGGAGTTACCGAATTTGTGAGTTACACCAGCATTCACCATATTGTGATGACCACCAACAGATACGCCTACATGGAACATTGTGTCTTCTGCAGAGTAATGTGCAACACCTAACGCCGCCGCAGTTTCACCTCTATAATTACCAACACCAGCCATTACTTGAGTTGGCTCCAATGGATCGTATTGAATTGGTTTCAACGCAGCCATAGCCGCGGCATGAGCGCCTACACGTTGTGTTTCGCCCGCTACAGCATTGATTGCATTCGCCATCTTATCTGTTGCACCTTTTAATTGATTTACGTTAACCGCATCAGTGCCGTTTACACCAGCCGCAACATTGGTAATTGTATTACCACCGTTGTTAAGGCCATCTTTAGTAAGGCTTACTGCATTACCGCTAGCAGGTGTAATTGTTACACCGCCACCGTTCACAACTGTGGTGTTGCCCACAGCGTCCTTAGTGGTTACTGTTTCAAGGCCTTTCAAGTCTTTCGCCATACGAACCTTAAGGTTACCAGTACCATCGGATACGACACCTAAATTGTCTTCTGTAGTCAACTTACTAGCATCAGTAATACCGCCGATAACGTTTACTTGTTCATTAAGCTTTTTGTTAATCACGACACCGCTATCGCCACCGTATTTCATACCATCGTCTTTAGTTGCCACTTGGTGGGTTTTACCATTTTCGTCTTGGTATTTAATACGCGTGATTTCGTTGCCTTCGATATCAGGGTCACCTTTTTCAACAGAGATATCAGCACTGCGACCATCCTTACCATTAAAACCGATGTGACCTACACCGTCTTTACCGGACATGGATACAGCATCTTTACCATCTTTACCAGCGATACCTACCTTGCCGTCTGTGCCGTTCGCCGCATCTGGGCCTGTGATGGATACGCCATCTTGACCATCTTTACCAACTTTAATAGTCCCTTTATCGCCGTCGATTTCAACCTTCTTCACTATAAACTACATTACCAGTAGCATAACCAGCGCCATTTACATCATTAATCGTCATAGCAGTATATGTAGCAGCATTAACCGTAGTAATATTACCACCCATCAATAATGCGGCCACCGCCATAATCGCACTCATACGTGTCCAGGTTGTACCGCTTTGTACGGATTTTACCTTGCCACCACCTGTTTTTACAATTTCAGATACTACTACATAGCATTTTTTAGTCTTACTCCAAATAACATTATAAATTCGATTCATGATTATCCTTTCTTACCGAAACCTCAGTAAAACACATCACTTGTGTTGCATAATATTGCAAAGATAATAAAAAGAAGAAGTATAAAGATTGATTATCATCTACACTTCTTACACCAAATACTAGTATTCTCAATTACGATACGAATACTATAATTATTCATGATTCTTCATCATATACTCACCCACGGCAATACAATATCAAAAAATTTCTATCTTGTAAACGACTTTTTTCATCTTTTCTTCATTTTTATCGTTTATTTATTTCATATTTAATACTTTTTAATTTTAAGAAATAGAATTTTCATCTTTCCTATCAATTTTTACGATAAATCCACATATCGGAATATAACGATTATTGTAATTACGTAATCAATTTCATATTTTTAGACTTTTCAGTTTAATGCTTTCATAGATAAGATAATTTTATATACAGAAGAATTATCATATACAGGTACACGAAAAAGCCGAGGCCTAGAGCCTCGGCTTTCACAATATAAATCATATATATATTCTATTTTTTATTAACCCTTACACGTTCAATAGTTGGTTGTCCTTCATGATTCTTGGCAATGGTATCCACACGGAATAACGCCATTTCAGGACCAAATTCAGATACAAGTCGATCATCGACGACAACACCGTTTTGAATAGCTCGGTACACAATTTGAGCAAATTCATAACGGGTCAACATACGATCCCCTCCGAATGTACCATCAGGATAGCCTTCCACAAGACTCCGTCGAGATAGATCGCTAACCGCCGCATATGCCCAGTGATTATTCGGCACATCAGGGAATAATGTGCTGTGGTCTGCTTTCATATTTGTTCCAGCCAGGCCATTCAAAAGAGCAGTCAACTTTTGAATCTGCGCATTTTGTACTGCTACAGTTTTCTTAAGTTCCAAAACTTCCTTACCGATAGCTACACGAGAACGAGATACATTACTGTGAGCACCTACTTTCACAGACATACCTGCATTTACAACGGTTTCGCCATTACCAACAGTAGATCCTACGCTAAACTGCAAGTCCTCATTCGGTCTGTAAAAAGCCCCCAATGCAGCGGCGTTGCCGTCATGATAGTGGCCATAACCAGCAGCAAAGTCCCATTTTGCATCAGGATCGAAATCTAACGGATGCAAGGCGGCAAGTGCAGCCGCTCCGGCCACAGATTTGTTAACCTTTTTATCGAGGCGAGCTACATTCCGCCCCATATTCGTTACATCCTGCTTGATATTAGTAATGTCGCCCTGAATATTGGTTACATTCTTTTTAATATTGGTCACATCACCTTGTATATTGTTAATGTTTGTCGTGTTATTTGTAATCTGATTCGTTATATCGTCAGATAGGCTTACCTTATAATCTTTAGTCGTTCCGTTCGTCGTAGTTGTCACATTAATATGTTTACCTGCACTGACGGTAGTGGAGCCATTCGCATTCACTTGATTTTGCAACTTTTTGAGCTGTGCCACATTCACCGCATCCGTATCCTTTGTGCCGGCTGCTACGGATGTAATCTGACGCGTAATATTGTTATTTGCATCACCGACAGATACGGCCGATTTAGTCACCTTCCACGTAGAATCCGTATTTGTGGACTGTGCCTTTGTACTCGGATCATACCCAACGGATCCAGCCGCCACAGTAGCCTTCGATTCACTGCCCAATGCAACGCCACCCTCTACGGTTACATTCGTATTATGTCCGACAGCGACCGCATTATTAACAGATGTCGTAGTCTTGCTGTCTGTAGAACCGATAAGAACCGCATGATTGGCGTCTTTTACCTCACGATTATCCCCCATCACAAGACTGTTCTTAGAATTAGTCACCGTATTTTCAGACCCTATTACAGTCGTATTGGACACCTTATCCGCCGTATTGTGAAAGCCCGTTAACATGGTATTCTTACTTTCTTTGCCTTGAGAGCCAGTCAATGTGTTATTTACACCCATAAGTGCAGAGCGAAGTGTATAATCCGCCTTATTACCGCTACCAAATGCCATAGTAGAACCGCCACCGTTAGAATTTTTGACAGCGGAACGTAATTTCTCAGATAATTCCTTAGCGGAATTACCTCCCGAACTTGGTGCTGAAATATCGGCTACAGAATTCGTTATTTCATTGCCAGCACCAAATACGAGAGCCCCATTGGAGTTAAAGGTCCGATTAGCAGTACCTACGATACTATTCGCAACACCCGAATAATAGCTACCCGTTTTCGATTCAATGCTATTCAATGTACCATTAATGGTGGCACCAAAATTCTTTGTATAATTTGCAAACCGTCCACCATTATAATCACTGGAGATAATATTATATACGCCTGTGCTTGTAGTGAAAGCCCCATTGCTAAAGCTATTAGCACCAATTGTTGTTGTATAAACATTTAATGCATCTTTTCTTGTGGATGCACTATCTACCGTAGTATCTCCAAGGTCCCCTTTATAATTATGAGACCCAATCATGGTGCTGCCGGTACGAGCAAATGTATTGTCACCGATAGCGACACTGCCTACCACCTTTGTAGGATCTTTAGGAATCCGCGCCGATGATAACCAATTACCACTGTAGGTAGTCTGCCCCAACGCAAAACTAGCCTCTCCACCACCAGCCATATTTTCAACCTTTGCATTTTTACCGATAGCTATGCTACCGCCTTGGCTAGCATAGTTATTAATACCTGCACCATTGCCGATAGCTACATCACCTGTAGCCTCACTAGCACCGTTCGAGTAAGAAATGCCGGCACCTTTGCCAACGGCTACGTTTTCCGCCTTCGGTGCACTACTGCCCGTACCGATAGCTACACCGTTACCGCTGCCCGGTGCCACATCCACCGCTCCGGTCACATATAGGCTCGATAACAACACACCATTAATCAACACTGATAATATAAGTTTACGCTTGCTCATTTTATCCTCTCCATTCCCTAATGAATTCCACGTGTAACTTATTCTTCATTATATTTTCATGAATATTGTGCCACTCTTTTTCTATTTTGTAAACAAAATAAATTTTTATGAATTGATGTATAAAAAAGGAACTGTCTTTTCATACCAAATAACAATCATCTGATACTATAAAACAGCTCCTTATGTTGCTTTTATCTAAAAAATAAATATAGATTCTTATGCTACTTTTATCAAAATAATAAATATATATATCAATCTATCAATCAACGTGCACCGTATGTTGACGACGCACATTTTCCAACATATTAGCACGAACCGATGTTTTTGTATCTGATCGATGGTTACCACCAAACCAAGCCGTATCGACACCGGCTAGACGGAACATAATTTTACCGTACGGACTGCCGTGCTCATGCTCCGGCTTGTTGTAGCCCATGTCCACGGAAATTCTCGGCGTGAGCTGCAACTCCGTGCCGATGCGCAAGCCATGCTTATCCGCACTGCGCCGCAACTGCCAACGATAGGCCTCCATATACACGCGCGCCCAACGGGCATTCTTGAAGCTAGTCCCGTACTCCGCAGTATATCCGTTAGACACATTTTCCATGCGTGTCGCACCATCAAGGGAACGCTCGCCGGACACACCACGATACCAGTTCATGCGAAACGCACCGATCCCCGACACGTACTCCAGCCCGACACTCATGCGACCGTGATTGCCTCTGAACCGATGATCATAAAACAGATTGCCACCGTAATAATGGTCATCATTCGCAGCAATTCGGCGATAGCCGATACCCACATTCGCCGTCGTTCCTGTATCCCCTGCATTCGCCAACCGCTCCTGTGTAAACCACACATGACGAGATGTCTCATCATAATAACCTAACGGCTGCAATGTTTCCACACCGTACAAAGGCTTCCAGTTTTTCTGAAAGCGCAATGACAAGACGGTTCGCTGCATCCACGGTTTCGCCTTCGATCCGTGCATTGCGGAATGAACACCAGTCATGACCACCGCCTGCAACGCAGAGTTGACCGCATCCGTATCGGAATAACGAGTCGTCTTTTTATCTGTGGAGTCTGGCATCTCCAATCCGCCCTGACCGATGACATGATCTGGAGTATGAGATGAATTAACATGGAATGTATCTAAGTCGTCAGATAATACGGTCTTACTTTCACTATGAACTTGTTTTACCGTAGTCCCCTGCATAGGCTGCTCTGCTTTATTTACCTGCTCCCCCGATACGGGCATAACGAACATGCAAAGGGCACTCATCAACACGATTATATATTTCATTACACACTCTTACGTACAAACACACTTCTCATTACTTAATACCGTACATACTTAATCATGTACATAATACTTAATTACACACGATTACACATGCCGATAACTCATGATTTCATCATGAACAACACATGAAATTATTTCTATTTTATATAAATATATAGAGAATTGTCAATGCATATAGATTGCAATTGATAGAATAAATAAATATTTAAACTTTATAATTATGTGTCAAAGATTTCTTATCAACTATAAATACCTATAGAATATATTGTATATTTATTGAAATTATGTGAATATTCTATTTACAATATACCTTTTTGGTATTATAGTAGCCATGTAAGTCTTTTTATGAAAGTTTTGTGAAAGTTTGTTTGTACACAAAGGAGTGTATACGATGAGTAAGAAACGTTTTGTATTAGCAAGTGTTGTAATGGTAGCTTTATCCGCCTCAGTTTATGCGGCGCCGGTCAATATCGTTGATAACAACGGTAACATCGGCAAGGAAGGTCAAACTTTCACCGCAGGAACAAGCGGCAATATCACCCTCGGTGAGAATGCCGGTGCGGCGAACGGCAAGGGTAAGAATGTTAATGCGCAAGGTAATAACATAGCCTTAGGTGCAGCTGCTGGGGCCGGCTCATCAGGCGGCGGCAATATCAACCTTGGGGCGAAGTCCTTCCGAGGCAGTACTGGCGATTTTAACGTAACCGTCGGTTTCGCCGCAGGTAATGCAAGCCAGTTGACGAACTCCATTGTCATGGGGACTCAATCAGGGGAAAACTCCGCAGGTGATAAAAACGTGTGGATTGGTAATTTTCAAGGTGCTAACAGTAAGGCCAGCAATTCTGTAGCCATCGGCTCGAATTCAACAGTAAACGGTCAGTTCGACCTTGCCGTAGGGCATTATGTGAATGTAAAAGCCGCAAAAGGTTTGGCTGTAGGCTCTTATAATACACTATCAGAGAAAGCGACCGCATCCGGTGTATTCGGCCAGGGCGAATACGGTAAAACAGCTATTGATGCAGCCAATTCTTACAGTATAGGTAATTACAACCACATTTCTGGAGAAAACACCTTTGTTCTCGGCAATAATGTGACTACCTCTCTAAAAAATGGCGTTGTCCTTGGCAATGATTCCGCTGATGGCGATGTAGTCGGTACAGCAAGTCATACCTTTGAAAATGGTACTACCGTCAACTATGCCGGCACCGCCCCTGTATCAACAGTATCCGTAGGGGCTAAGGGCAAGGAACGGACGATTACCAATCTCGCAGCAGGTCGCGTGAGTGCTACCTCTACAGATGCGGTCAACGGATCCCAACTCTACGGCGTTCATCAAATGATTGATACCCTTGGTAAAAGTACAAGTCAACAGCTTAATAATTCTATTAGCACTATTGAAAAATCTGTACAACATGTATCTCAAGAGGTACAACGTGTTGAATCGGAATCCAATAAAGGTGATGCTCGTGCCGCTGCATTAGCTGCATTACATCCATTACCATATGATCCGGATAATCGCGTTCAATACATGGCGGGCTACGGTCATTATAAAAATGCAAATGCAGTAGCTCTAGGTGTAGGCTATTATCACAAAGATAATCTTTTACTCACCACAGGGTTTACGATGAACAATCACGTTATGGCCAATGTAGGTATCACCTATAGACCAGGAAAAGCTTTGTCTACTACTATGTCTCCTGCCTCTTATAACGCACTAGAACAACGCGTACAAGCATTAGAAACACAAAACAAAGATCTACAAGAAACAGTAAAACGCTTAGTAGACAAACTTGAAAAATAATAAGATCCCTTTATGGTAGTCCTATGACTACTTTCACAAAAACACACTAAAACCAAAAAGCTGTACACACAGTCGATTTTTGAACCACCTTTGATGTTACATTCATTTTGACATCAAAGCCGTTCAGTCTAATCTATGTATGTACAGCTTTTATGATTATTTATATGTAGTTATTATAATAATGTATTTCATCTCAATTTGACGATATATATTTTTATCCCTATAATATAAGTAGATAGCCAAACGAGTGGTTCCGTTAGGCTCATCTCAGAACTATAAATAATTGATGAAATGGCCTTTCAGTTATCCAGTTACTGGTAACGAAGGGCTATTTGTCTTTTCCAAGACAAATAAGAGCCACAAGTGCTCCAAAGGCAATAACTACAGTTATTACCTCTAGAATTAGCATGATTAACTCATAATCACTCATAGACACCCCTCCCTTCATTAACGAAGAGAGGCCCAACCTCGTTGGCTATCCTAATCCTATTATAAGTCGAACTAATGCTCGATACAATAAGAAACGTTTTAAAGAAATATATGAATGAATCAATAGACGACTTTACCTGTCATGCAATTATCGATGTACTAAAATCGCTCCTATCTATTAATAATTCGCTTAAAATTTATGTGTAAATCCTGCATTTACAGACCAACCGGCCTTATAATCACCAGATAGACCTGTACTAATATCAGCAAAGATGCTGTTATTTGCATTAAAACCGTAGCGACCTCCAAAGGCTAAATCTGTCCAAGTGCCTTTAATGTCCTCGGAAGTGTATTTAGTAGTAGCACCACTAGTATATGTAGTTTTTACTGTACCAGAGAATGCATGGTTAACACCAAGACGAGTATATAGATTACCTGCGCCGAAATGTTTACCGATTTCAAGGCCAAGACCGCCTACTGTACTGCTCACACCAGACTGATCTACTTTCATACTGCCAGCATTGAAGCTATCACCACCAAAGTGAGTATAGCTCAATTGTGCTTGTGGCTCGATATATGTACCATTAGAAAGTTTCACGGTTTTACCATAGCGTGCACCAATTGTATACGCATTAGCTTTAGTCTCACCAGAAAATTTTTCACCAATCTCATTACGAACAGTGAAATCGTTAGATGCACGACCTACTTGGGACTCAATATGGATATATTGGTTGTTACCAAGATTTTTCAAACCATACGCACCAACAGCAAAGGCTTTTTCCTTACCAGAGCCGTTGAAAACGTAATCATCGTTACCACGAAGATAAGAAACTTGACCACCTACGGTCCAACCGCTACCAGTTTTAGCATCGTAACCACCTTGGATACGCGTGTATGTTGTATCTGTATCGATTCCGCTTCCATTAAAGTTGTATTTACCTCCACCAACGCGAGCCCAAATACCTGTTGGTTCACCTTGTTGTAATACGCGTGAACGATACATATTATCTGTCAACGTTCTCCAACCATTAATATTACTCATGATGGCGGAACGAGTACCACGCATATGTGGCGTATCAAAGGCACCCATATTGACATTCATCTGAGGATTCTGCTCAAGAGCTGGTACTTGTTTTTCCTCAGTTTTTGGAGTCGGTTGCGGTGTTGGTTTCACTTCCGGCTTAGGTGTTGGAACCGGAGCCGGTTTTACCTCAGGCTTCGGAGTCGGTTGCGGTGCTGGTTTCACTTCCGGCTTAGGTGTTGGAACCGGAGCCGGTTTTACCTCAGGCTTCGGAGTTGGTTGCGGTGTTGGTTTCACTTCCGGCTTAGGCGTTGGAACTGGAGCCGGTTTTACCTCAGGCTTCGGAGTCGGTTGCGGTGCTGGCTTTACCTCAGGCTTAGGCGTTGGTACCGGAGCCGGTTTCACCTCAGGCTTCGGAGTCGGTTGCACCTTACCATACTCATATTTACCCTGACCATTTTTATCGGCCTGCCACGTAACAGCACCTTCCTTAGCATAACCTTCGGTTAATACTTTAAAACGCGCAGATTCAGCACCTTCAGAAGCAATAGCAACCGTGCCTTGAAGATTTCTTTCACCATTTACATAATTATGGTAGTACACCTTATGCGCCAAATTATCCAAAACTTTATTTACATTGTCCTCAGTAGACAAGTCTAAGCCCTTACGACTCGTGTACATATGAGCACCGGAATTAGGTGCCGCACTTGTAATATGAACATCACCACCCCAGAATGATTCTGGAGTCAATCCATTTACAATATTTTCACGCTCTTTATAACTTGGATCCTCTTTATCATCATACTCACCATTTGGATCATACACAAAATTTACATGGCCTTCTAATTTATCAATGTGAATTTCATTATGCTCACTTTGAGTTACTATGGATTCAAAATTACGATTTTTTGAACCGACCAAACGATGTACACGGCTTGGAGTTGTCATTGCGCTATAACTAGTACCATTCAAACCGCCTTGATACATATGGTCCCAATAACCACGATCACCAAGAAATACATTGATATGGTTTGGCTGTTTTGCATTCTTATCTGCTAAGTTGAGAGCAAAGCCAGTCCATAGTACTTCATCACTATCTACACCGATATTAATTTCAGATGGATGTGTATTGCTACCATCGATACGTACATCGCCTTCAATGGACATATCATGGCCAGTAAAATTACCCTTATTACCATCTACGCCGAGATTTACAGTACCGCCTTTAGTAATAACAAGTGGATTACTGTCACGACCAACTTGAAGATCGCCATTTTTAATATTCACAGTACTTCCATTTTGACTAGTAATGATAGTCTTTCGTCCATCCATTAGTCTACCAGATACATAATCTGCATTAATAGTACTCTTATTATCTGCATCAATTCCAAACAGTGTCCCTTGTACCTTTCCCAAGTTTAAAGTTTCACCTTTAACAGCACTAACAACAGGATATTCTGCCATTACATACGGCACTACAGAGCTAGCAATCGTCAGGGCAATCGCTAAGGATAAATTCGCTTTACACATGCGTTTCATAATAACCCTCTCTTATTCACACTATAAATTATAATTAAACATTTTTAATTATAATTTATAAGGCTATTATTGTAAACATAAGAAAACTGTTTCATCATCAAAAAATAATAAATAACAAAAAAAGGCGGCACCTAAGTGCTGCTCATAATTATAAAAAAATCTATTGAAAGCTATATTATCATTTATTCGAATTTGACGATATATATCTTTATCCCTTTAATATAGGTAGATAGCCAGACGAGTAGTTCTGTCGGGCTCATCCCAAAAGAATAAAGAATATGATGGAATGGCCTTTCAGTTCTCCAGTCACTGGTAACGAAGGGCTATTTTCTTTTTCCAAAGCAAAAGAAAAGGCAGAGATTATGTAACATGTCCTCCATTACTAGATGTTCAGTAATGGAGGACATATCAATAATTCCTGCCTTTTTTGTTTATCTACGGGCCACGCGCATGGCTGCCATCATGCCTGGCGACTTCCATACAGATTGGCCATTATCCGATACGAGTTTATTATTATCGTAAAATACGTCTGCATTGTAATAGTTATCATCGCTAGATGTCACTTTATAGCTAAGACCTGCTGTTGTGTACACCGTAAAGTTGAGTATATCCCCCACTCGCTTTACAGAGTCTTGATCTACATACCAGTTATTACCGAGATATGTCGTAGCATACACATCTTGACGAGCTTCTACATCGTTTGTGCTAATGCCAATTAATACAAGCAATACCGCTAACATATACAAGAATTTACGCATTATAATTACCTCCCGTTTTATGGTAAGAATACTTATATATTATACCAAAAAACACTGATAATCGCATTATAATGGCAGTACTTTCTCAACCCTTGACTGAATTCGCTCGAGGCTCGGCGTGATTGCTTTCATCACAGGTTTTTCTATGAAATCTAACCGCACATAGTCTACAATCATACCGATGACAAAAATAAGCACCACTACAAGAACTGCATACAGAGGTAATAGTATTGAATCATAGTACTGATACGTTGCTAATACATTGTCCCACATGTAATGAAGGAATAGCTTATTATCATGCAATAGGTATATACCAAAGGTAGTAGATGCTACCGCATTAATCCAAGGGTGATAAGTGATCTTTGCTTTCAAAAAAATAATAAATACGCCAATGCCTAATAGCAATTGAAAGAAGCCATAATCATTTTGCGTAAAGTAGAAAATCTGTTTCATATACACTGGATTCGTCATAGCTAGTACATCGACGAGGATATCCCCTAGAAAGGCCCCTACAAAGCCTATGGCGGTAAAAATAATACCTATTTTCTTTGTTATATGTGAGCCGTACAGTTTGATGTACGCCCCTAGCGAATAGAATACGACAAATGAAAAGATATGTTTAAATCCAAAGGTGGTATGCGGTACATTAGGCCACAAATTCAGCACCGTCGGCATTAAGAACCAAATTACCGTGAACCCCACTAGGAGCATAACGTAGTATTTATGCTGTAGCCAATGAAGTACTCGATTAATAATAGGCGTTAATAAATAGAGCACTAAAAAGTTCTGACCAAACCAACTCATGGCACCAATGGGCAATAGCGCAAGCATCATATTCCTTGACGTCACCGTATCGAGTCCTAAACCCATAGCCACGCCCAACATGGCAATGCTGTAAAACCATATTTGCCCTACTAACTTAGCAAACTTGTGCAGCTTAAAACTACTAGAAACCATGAAATAACCCGTTATCATAACAAAGGCAACTACACCAGCCTTGCCTCCAAGTCCAAACACTTGGAGAAACACCTTATTAAACGTTAAATCTGGCGTAAAAGGGAAACAACCGTGCACGCTAAAATGGTGCATAATAATTAGTATCATCGAAATGATACGCAACAATTCAATATTGCTCGCTCTCATTCTCTATACCTCATATTCTTCCTCTCAAACTATATGAATACTACGCCAACTAGTAACTACCTAGATGACTTGTATACATCATAAAATACATGAAATATATGAGAATGTTGTGACAAATTTTACACATAAAAAAGACAGCTGATATAATCAACTGTCCTTATAAATTATATATTATCAAGTTATCTAATATACTTGTTTTTAACATATACGATTCGGTACGACTATTTTTTACCCTTATGAGATGTTCTTCTCATATTTTATATAATCAATTAAATTTCTATATCCTGTTACCATGTTAATCTTGGGTTTCCACCCTAACGACTGGATTTTTTCACTATTTAGAATAAATTTTACATCATGTGCATATCCATATTGATTGGCATTATCTGGTATATCAAATACCACGTCTATTTTACCCTTAGCGACTTCTTTCGCTACTAAATTTGCAATATCTTTAATGCTTCTTGTTTCATTACTATTACATATATTATATGCTTCTCCACATTCTCCTTTAAACAGTAATAGTACCAAAGCGGAAAGTACATCAGTTATATAACAAAAGTTTGATACAGATTGTCCTTTGGTATGTAAAATAATATTTTCATTATGCATAACACTTTTAGCAAATTGCATAGATACACGATTATCTAAAAGTGAAAGACCTGGACCAAAACATTGTGCAACGCGAGCAATACAAATTGGTACATTATATTCATGAAAATAAGCACTACAGTAACATTCACAAATACGTTTACCTTCAGAATACGAACTTCTAACATCTAAATGATTAATATAACCTAAATCATCTTCAGTCATATTTTGATAATCTACTTGCTGAATACCATATTGTTCCATAGAGGATAAATATACGATTTTTTTAACTCTATTCTTTGTTGCATATTGCAAGACGTCTAATGTTGTACTAATGCTACCATTTAACGTTTCAACTGGCTGTGTAACAAAAAACTTAGATGTAGTAGGTGCTGCAGTGTGAAATATATAATCAACAGAATCATTACATGCAACAAGGCCATTAGTAATATAGACTAACTGTTCTGAATTCTTAAGGTTAGAGAACAAAGCCTCTGCCTTTTCTATATTTCTCACGGAACAAATAATATTAATATCTGTTCCATATTTCATATTACTAACTAAAAACAATCGGGTGAGCATAGATCCTATGAATCCGGTTGCCCCCGTTATCAAAATAGTTTTCCCTGAAAGTTTAGATAAGAAAATATGAATATCTCTAACAGTACGTTCCAACTCATAAGATAAAACATCATTCATAAATATTAACCCTCTACGGTTTTAAAATACTCATATGTTTTTATTAACCCATCGTGTAAATTATATTTTGCTGTAAACAAAAGCTCTTTTTCTGATTTATCAGTTGCCAAAACAGAATCTCTAATATCGCCTAATCTAGGCTTATCATAAACTACCTCTATATCTTTACCGCTAATATTTCTAAACTCATCAACTAATAAATTGACGGAACTTGAGATGCCAGTACTTACATTATAAATACCTGTAACCTGGTGTTGTATACCTAAAATATTAGCTTCAACTACATCATCCACATATATAAAGTCCCTTGTTTGTTTTCCATCACCATAAATAATAATAGGAGAGCCTTGTACAATCGCTTTAGCAAAAATACTAATAACGCCCCCCTCTCCACCATTACCTTGTCGTGGACCAAACACATTAGAATATCGATAACATATATATGGTAATCCAAAAGCTTCATGATAAATACGAAGATAATGTTCTGTAGTTAGCTTTGTTAACCCATAAAATGAAGATGGATTTCCAATCATTTCCTCATTTAATGGTAATGTATCTAAATTACCATAAACCGCTGCAGAAGATGGCATCAAAAACTTTTTAACATCTAGTTTTACTGCTGCGTTAAGTAAATTGATTAACCCCATCAAATTAATATCACAATCTAACATTGGATCACTCATAGATGTGGAGACTTCAGTTTGTGCAGCCTCATGAAATATATAGTCTGGACGAAATTCTTCTAAGACAGAGTATAACTTTGGATCTCTAATATCCAATTCTACGAATTGTGCTTTAGAATGAACAAATTCTTTATTTCCTGTATATAAGTTATCAATAACCTGTACAATATGACCATCCTCTATTAAACGATCAACTAAATGAGAGCCAATAAACCCGGCCCCACCAGTTACAGTTATTCTCATTATTATCCCCTTCTTATAGTCTACTTTTTATTAAATCAAGATAAAACCTTAATTCTTTACTTCTAATAAATAATATTCCCCATGCCACAATTATAAAGATACTATTACATACAACCCCCAGCAAAAGTCCAAACCAACCACTATCCAAAGCAATAAAATGTGATAAGAATTTACTGAAATATACTAATACAAATGTAACTAGAGTATAACGGAAATAAAGTTTAAAATAACTAACCAAAGACCAACGTAATCCGTAATTAAACAAAACATACGGTTCAACTATAAAAGGCATACAAATCGTACTAATAAACATAGCCAATAAAACGCCCCAAACATCAAAATATTGAACCAAAACAATGGAAGACCCTAAATTTATTAAGGCCTCTATTAAGGACATATATCGATTTTGCCAAAAAAGCCCCATAGCATCTTTAAATACTAAGACGCCTTTACGCATAAACATTAGATAGAAGTTGATGACCATCCAAAGCACTATACTTTCATCAAAACGATAGCTATTTCCTAGCCAGATGGTAATAAACGGATTTAATAAAAGGTACAAGTTACTACAGATAAAACAAGCCAAATAGGCGGTCATAAATTCTAATCTCTTGAAAATAACTAATTTATGAGCATCATCATGAGACTCATTCAAATTTCCTACAGATGCCTTTAGTGCATTAAATACTTGATCAGACAACTTATCGATGCCATTAATAATCAAATAATAATTCGTATATAACGCAACAGCACTTAAACCTACAAATTTTGATAAAATAATATTTGATGTTCCAAAAACGGTAACACCACCAATTTTATGAAGTATTAAGGCCTTTATATTTCTAATAATACTTTGGTATATATCTTTATTTAAAGGCCGAATATTCTTTTCATTTAAAAACGAATATAAGTGATCGGCTTTTCTAGCTATTAAAAAATTCTCAGAAAAGGTCATGCATATACGTAGAATAATATATACCCAAAAACTATGAGTTAAAATGACTAAGGCAATTTGGAATAAACTCCCTATCAGTTGAGTAATCCCTCTGTAATAGTTAGCTATATATTGTTTTTGGTCAGCTATAAGCAAGCATTTTTTATAAGAGTAAAAATAACTAATACCCGTATCAACAACAAAGAGTAAAAAGAAAATATTTAAATATGCAATATTAGGAGGTACCTTTATAAGATATTGAACAAAAGGCGATATACATAATCCTAAAAATAGAATAAGTGTACCAATATAAATATATGCTTTTTTAAATATTCTCATGATTGATTTTGCTGTTTCTAAATCATGATTAGCTAAAGGAGCATATAAACTAAATATAATAGCCGGGCCAATGCCCAATTCAGTAAGAGATAATACAGTTAAAATATTATCAAATAAACCATTTAAGCCTAAATATTCAATAGATAAATAATATAGTAATACAAAACGGATAATGAACTGTAATACCATATTAAATCCATATACAATTAACGTGGAATTTATGTTCTTAATTGCACTAACTGTCCGCATAATATCAGCCTATAATCCCATGATATTGAGGCTATTTTTTACTTCTAAATAAGCCTTAAATGTATAAAAATCAATAGGTGTTGTAATTTTAATATTCTCAGCTGGTCCTATTACTGTAAACAGTTCAGCCCCATAAAACTGCATCATAGATGCCGAATCTATGAACTCCAAGTTTTCAGATCTTGCTTTTTCATGTGCCTTATAAATATCTTTTAAATAGAAGCATTGTGGCGCTTTAGCAAGTAAACATTCATCTCGAGAAAGTATTTTCCCTACATGAGAAAGCTCATTATCTTTTAAAACAATAGTTTCTATAGCTTGTGAAACAGTAATGGCATTACCATATGTTTTTGTGGACGATATACACGTATTAATTAGCTCATCAGAAATAATAGGTCTAACCCCATCATGTAATAAAACTATACTATCTTCATCATATAGTCTTGAAGACTCTTGAATTCCAAGATAAATCGACTCTTGTCCTGTTTTTCCACCTGGAATAATCGATTTGACTTTATCCAAACTATACTTTTGTACTAATTTACTAACCTCTTCAATAATAGACTCTAATACTACTAAAACAATTCCATCAATATTATTATTATTTTGAAAGTGTTCTAGCGTATACACTAATATTGGTTTCCCATTAACTTCTAGCAATTGTTTCGGTGTACCAGTAGAACTCATGCGTTGTCCAGTTCCTCCAGCAAAAATAATACCTATATTCATGCTATACCCCTATACATTAAATCTCATATGCTCTAATACTTGATATTTTACGTTTACCTTCTGGTGGTATTTCCATATAGTTACGACCATATAAATTACTTAAATATGTATCGTAACATGAAAAAACCTCTAATTTTAAATCTCTAAACTCTATAGGAACACGTTTTTCAAAAGCATCCTTTACCATACATTCAGCTTCACCATAAACGCCACCAGTAATAGCGCCTACATGATCAGAAGTATTATAATCATACTGTTTTGCTAATTGATCTAATTTATGAGCCCAATATTTATATCCCACACATTTAGCAAAAATAATTAATATAGACTTGATAAATGCTCTAGTAAATGATTTACCATGTCCTAATTTAGCATCACACAGTTCAAGCATCTTACTATAAATTTTACGTTTTTTATAGATACTAATAACTTCATTTTTATCATTTGGCAATCCATCAACAGGCATAATATCCATAAATAAAAACTGATTAGCATTACTGTACTCATCTTCAATCCTGATATCAAGCTTTTCTAATCGTGCAAAAGGGTATTTTGAGTTATTACGCTCAATGGATCTAAGCAGGTAATCGCTATTTAAAACCATTGGAAATATAGTAATTAATTTTTCATAATCTGGCCGACTTAAACAAATGTCTATATCATCATCCCAAGGAATAAAACCTTTATGCCTAATGGCTCCTAATAATGATCCTCCTGATAACGAATATTTAATATCATTCTCTTTACAAAAGGAATCAAACTCTTTAAGCATTATATATAAATGATCTTGAATTTCAGATATAGTCAACATTATAAAAATCCCCTAATTTTCAAACCATACTAACTTCATTTGTCGTATAAATTCATCTTCTGACCAGTCTTCAATGCCGAATCTAGGTATAGAAAATGGATTAGTATTAGAATGAAGCTGTGCTCTTTTAGTACTAACTGAATATGTGAATCCTAGATCTTGAACAATTTGTTCTGTCACTTGATCAAAACTTTCTTTATGACCAAAAGGATACGCAAAAATATCTATATCCGTGTGTAACAAATTTTCTAAAAAAAGCTTAGAAGATTGTATTTCATGTATTTGTTCTTCTCTACTAATTTGTTTCAACGCTGGATGGTGTATAGTATGCGCTCCTAATGTAATTAACTGACTTTGATATAACTCTATTAACTCCGATGAAGTCATAGTCCTATTGTTAGGATTAACCTTCAATCCATAAGATTCATACCATCTGTCTAATATTATATCTCTTTCATTAGGATGTAGAGAAAAAAGCATATGGTGTAACATATAAAAACTATGTAATCTCTTTTTATCATCAGATACATCAAATACATGTCTTTGATTTAATATATCTAATTCAATGGATTCTCTTAGATTTTTATTTTCAAATAAAACAGTTTCTAATCGATCCCACCAAAACTCTTTACCCGTATCTACACCGCCAGATGTTATAAAAATCGTCGCTGGAACTTGATATTTTTTTAAAATTGGAAAGGCATATTTGTAATTATCATAATATCCATCGTCAAAGGTAATAATAACAGATGGTTCCTTTATATCATTGCGTTTTAAATCATTAAAAGTTATTACATTGTAGTGATTTTTTAAGACGTGAATATGTCTTTCAAAATTATCAGGAGTTACATTAATATTAAATAAATCACGATTCAAATAATTAACTCTATGATAAAGTAAAACAACTACTGGCTTATTAAAAATATTATGGATTAAATTGATTGGAGCCAACCTTTTTCTATAGATAGATCGAATCCACGGTAGATTTTCTTTTATATAATCTTTAAAACTCATTGTTTTCCCTTGTATATATTTTCAATCTTCTTTATAGCAACACAGGAATCATAACCTAGTTCTTTAATTCTAGATCTATAATCAATATATTTATTCTTACCAAATTTAGACATAATCTCATAAGCCCATTGTTCAGGATTATCAATTGGTAAAGCCATACATAAATCAGTTAACACAATCTCTTGTGTAATCGTATCAGATACTAATATTGGTATGCCTAATGCTTGTGACTCAATAGCAATTAGGGGTAGCCCTTCAAATAATGATGGTAATATCATAATATCTATAGCTTGCATAACCTCAACAGTATTATTTACATACCCCATAAAAATAACCTTGTCAGATATAGCTGCTGATTTTACAAGACTTTCAATCTTATGACGTTCTACACCATCCCCCAAAAGAAATAAATAACTATTAGGATTTTGTTTTAATACCTCTTTAAATATATCGATAATAAAAGGATGATTTTTAACAGGTGTAAAACGACCAATATGTCCTACTATCAATGCATCCTTAGGAATATTGAATTTTTGTCTAACCTCTAACCCTAGATTTATATTTCTATCATATAAATCTAAATCAATCGCATTATGTAATAAGTAATATGAATCACTATCTATACACTTTCTAGGAAACATCCATTCTGATGCTTTAGTAGAGCAACCTATATAGATATCAACCAAATAAGGTAATAAAAATCTTCCAACCTTATGTAATTCTGTCTTTAGAAAGCGTACGATTTTTCGATTATCATCTATACTAGAGCTATGCGCATGTAAAATAATAGTTTTAAATCCAGCTAATTTAGCAATCAAAATAGGAATAATATTGACATAAGATTGATGAAAATGAATGATATCTTTTCCTTCAGAAAGTAGGCACTTCATTTTTTTATAAAACTGAATAATATGATACGGTCTACTAACCTTCTCTACCTTATAATTTACATCAAAATTTTGAGGATCATCATAACTCAGTAATGTTAATTCAAATTCTTTTTCATCAATCATTCTATACAATTGAAGAACATAAGATGTTAAACCTCCCATATCTTTATCTATAGGAAGTTCTATTACCTTTATCATAGTCAGTATATTATCTCCCAAATAATTTACGTTTTAAAAATAATCCACCTTTTTTAATCCAATTTTGAGGTTCCATAAAAGATACATTTTGTTCTTTATAGCTAATATTATTAGCTTCAATCCATACATCAAGCAAGATTTCACTAACAAAGCCATAGATACGCGCTTCATACGTATCATAATCAGAAATATCAACACGTTTTTCAATTTCTTCTAAGATGGAAAACATCCATTCACAGTATTGATCAAATAAATCTCTACGCATAACGAACATGTTGAACATATGAGCCCAAGTACGATTGCATACCTTTGTGAAAGCAGCGCTATATTCGGGATATTGTTCAGCGATGATTTGCTCTGCTGCATCTAATCCTGAGCTATGGTGGGCATTATTATAGTGAGAACGATTAGACTCAATATAATATTTACGCTTATCTGCTACTACTACAGGATATTGTGAAAGTAGTTTCTCCCATTCTGCACCCGTCAAGATTTGATTCTTTTTATCTTCTACGGAGCGCACCTCTTTGCGCGTAAAATAACGTCTGTAGTGAACGAGACCAATATAATCTGCATCAAGATTTTTCCACGCCCAATAAAGGCCCGTCAATTCACAGTAATTAACATTCTTTGAAGATATATTATCTCCTGTATGATCCCCTGTATAACCAATATCAACCTTACCTTCTCGCCCTACATGAATCGGCATATAAACAGAATCTTCAGGCATCCAATATTGTTTATGTGTTGCTACTAAAATCTTAATATTCACTAATTTCATCCACCTTATTGCGATATGTATTTCTCGTATATACTAATGCATAACCAAACCCTAATAATATCCAAAAATAATACAGCTCATTTAAAGTCGTTCCTATTCCTGTCAACAAAGACTCTATATAAGCAATTGTAAAAAATATAATACATATATCTTTTGGATTTTTAAATACATAAATAAGCAATCTAACTAGTAAGAATACAATAGGTCCCATAAACAATACAAAACTTATGAATCCTGTTTCCGATAAACGAGAGGTATATTCTCCTAACATTGGAATAGAAATATTAATAAGGCCCTTATTTTTAATATTTTCAATCCACATTTTTACTTCCGCACCATTTAACGTATCTTCATCTAAATGATTCAAAACATATGGGGTACGTAACCCTTGCCCAATTCCTAATAATGGATTTTCTTTGAAAATATCTAAGTCAGCTTTCATAACACCATATCTTTGATTATTACTTCTCCTGTCTTTTTTAGATAGTGAAGAAATATTATTTTCCCCATAAGATTTAATTTCATTTGCAACCTGCTGAGTTGATATATTTTTAACTATTGTACTAGTTGTACTTTTATTAGAAGTATCTTGTACATAAAGAACATTAGATGTATATACTATATTTCCTATAAAAGCTAAAAGACCTATTAAAGTTACAAGAACTGTATGTACTACAAATTTTTTGTTTCTAAACTGAATACAAAGTGCCACTACAAGCAATATATGATCTATTATCAATAAAACAGTTGCCGTTCTACTATTTGCCAATAAAGTAATCATTTCTAAAAGTAATAAAAGAATGGAGGAAAAGATTAGCAATTTCTTATTCTTAGATGAAAAAATAACATTCCATATAAAAGGAATTGTAATAACAGTATAAATACCTAGAAAGGATGGCTCTGGAAAAAGAGAGCGAATTTGAAATTCAGACCAAAATAATGGTGGCCACCATGTATTATTAATCTCAATAGCATGAACAATAGGTCTTATGTATGTTAATAATGAAAGTGCCCATTGTTGTTTACCAAAATAAAATAGTTCAATAACACCAAAAATAACAACTAGACTAGCAGAAATTAATGAACTCTTACTTACTATTTTTGTAATTGTTTCAGAGCGATTTTTATACCAATAGAAAATCAAATAAGAAAATCCAAATGTAAAAATAAGTTGAGTCAAGGAATTCTTTAGAACTCTAAAGCTAAAATGAATGACTGATAAAGTATATTCACTCGCAGTTTCATTAAATATCAATTGAATTATGGCTTCCAATTTATGATTTATATAATTAGTGCCAGGAACTAAATCATAGTAAGGGAAATTAATCAAACCATAAATTAAAGATCCAGTAATACTGAAACCTAAAAGAGCTATATATAATATTTCTTTCCGATATAAATGATAGTGACGTAGACTATGTCTTTTTAGCCATACACTATACACTAAACAAATAAATAATGTATAAAATGATGCTTTTGCTGAAAACTCGCCACCTAAAAAACCTATTCGTAAAGACATGGGGATTACAGGGAATATTACAAATATAAAACTTAATCCTATTAAACTATCAATATATTTATTACTAGACATATACTCTCATCCTACTACTCTCATCTTATGATTTCAATTATATTAACTTGGAATTACCAAAGAAAGAGGGGCTATAAAAATATGTATTAAATCAACTAAATTAAAATGATTACTCATTTAGATAATCTCATACAATGTTGCATAATATTTAGATAACTAAAATACAATTGCGATTAACATGACCAACAACATCTAAAAATATAGTAGCCTCCTTTAGTGAATCTATCCACTCAATCCTCATTCCTGAAACTCCTTATTACATAATGCTAAAGCACTAGCAATAACCTTATCCATATCGTAATATTTATATTCACCTAAACGACCACCAAATATTACATTGGAAATCGCTTCGGCCTTTTCAACATATTTAGCATAAAGATCCAAATTCTTTACGTCATTTACCGGATAATACGCTTCTTCACCGGTTTTCCAGTCCTTTGGATATTCTTTTGTTACATATGTAACGGGCTGTGTACCAAATTCAAAATGCTTATGTTCAATGATACGAGTATACGGAATTTCACCTTCCGTATAGTTCACCACCGCAACGCCTTGATGGTTTTCCTCTTCGAGGCGGTCAGTTTCAAAGCGAAGGCCGCGATATTCTAATACCCCTTCAGAATAACCAAAGTATTCATCTATAGGGCCTGTGTAGATAATCTTATATGCCAAAGTTTCATATTCATTTCGATGTTTGAGGAAGTCTACACCTAAACGGACTTCAATGCCTTCTAACATGCGTTCAATCATCTTAGTATAACCGCCAATAGGGATTCCTTGGAAACGGTCATTAAAGTAATTGTTATCGTATGTGTAACGCACTGGTAAGCGTTTAATGATAAAAGCTGGTAGCTCTGTACATTTACGACCCCATTGTTTTTCCGTATACCCTTTGATGAGCTTTTCGTAAATATCAGTACCTACGAGGCTGATAGCTTGCTCCTCCAAGTTCTTAGGTTCCCCTGCAATCGCAGCACGTTGCTTGGTAATGATATCTTGTGCCTCTTTTGGAGTTCGAATATTCCACATTTTAGAGAATGTGTTCATATTGAAGGGCAAATTGTACATCTCACCTTTATAATTTGCCACAGGACTATTTACATAGTGATTAAATTCTGCAAATTGATTGACATAATCCCACACATGTTTCAAGGATGTGTGGAAAATATGAGCGCCATAGACGTGAATATTGATATCATCTTTGCTTTCACAATATAGATTACCTGCTATATGATTACGACGATCAATGACGAGTACTGATTTATCACGCTTGTGCGCTTCATGGGCAAATACAGCACCAAATGGGCCCGCCCCAATTACTAAATAGTCAAATTTTTTATTCATATATATATCCTTATTTTTTCATTCCAAGACATAGTAATCGTGAATAATGATTTTTTCTTAAGATATAACCTATCAAAATAGATAAAGTTGTAGATGCTAAGAAGCAAACAATAAAGGCTTCATAATACATTCCTAGCTTAGACCAAAGTACAATTCTAAATGGAATTTTAACAATATCACTAAAGATATATATATCCATTGAAACGGTACCTAAAAAGACTAAAAGTGTTTTATATAGACCAACTTTAGATTGAATTTTATTAGCAATATAATGTGTAATATTAATCCCCGAAACTGCTGTTATAAGAGTAACTATTTTAAAAGCATTCATATCATGAAGTAATGCATAGTTACCTACAATAAAAATCACCATAGATATAAGTGCTATTACTGTAGATTTCATATGATCCAATAGCATATATTTCTTTATATATAAGCCTAGGATATAGAAAAACTGATAATACAATATCTTTGATATCATAGATACAGAAAAGATATTTAATACATCAGAAAAGATTCCAACTATAAAAGATATTAATAATAAACCAAAATTTACACGCTTAACAAAGAAGGCAATGAGGATTGAAATAAAGAACAGACAATATAAAAACCAAAGTTCTCCATCCGGATTAATACCAATAAATATTTTCCATATATCCTGCGCATTTATTTGTTGATTTGCAAATTTTGATAAAGCTAATTTGAAAGGAAAATATAGTATTCCAATTGTAAAATATGGAACCATCAAACGTATGCTTTTATCTTTTATAAAATTCTGAAAGCCTTCTTTCAAAGGTATATGCATAAAATAACCAGCCACAAAGAAAAAAACTGGCATATGGAAACTGTAAATTATCGTTCGCATCAAATATAAAGGATAACTAGCAATTCCACTAGCACTTGCTTGATCCGGTACAGAATGGCCCAAAACAACAAGTAAAATTGCAATTCCCTTCATAATATCAAAACTAGTATCCCTCATAATAACGATTAATAGGCCCCTTTCGATTTAGCAACAGCCAATACAGTTTTCAACAGATATACAATATCAATCCACACAGACCAGTTGTGAACATACCAAGAGTCCATTAACACTCGTTCTTCATAGGTGGTATCACTGCGACCACTTACCTGCCAAACACCAGTAATCCCTGGTGGTACAAGGTAAAAGTCATTTATATAATCGCCATATTTTACAATTTCATCTCGAACAATAGGTCTTGGCCCTACGAGGCTCATGTCTCCAATGAGAACATTCCATAACTGTGGCAATTCATCAAGACTTGTTTTTCGAAGGAATTTACCGATTCTTGTAACGCGAGGATCATCTTTCAATTTAAAATCTCGTTCCCATTCTTCACGGGCAGCAGGATTATTTTTTAGATATTCCTCCAAAGCCTCTTGTGCATTGGGCACCATGGATCGAAATTTGTAACAAGAAAATGATTTCCCTCCTTGACCAACACGTTTATGACCAAATACGATAGGCCCTGGAGAATCCAAGTAAATCAATATAGCAATGATAGCGAGAATTGGTAAGATCAAAATACCGCCACATACAGTAGCTACTATATCAAAAATACGTTTGAAAATACGGTTAGACTTGCGTGCTAGGTTATTTTGTACACGCAATATGACGGCTTGTTCTTCCATCATGCCACGAGCACTGATATTACTAGTAGGTAAACCAAATAATTCAGGTACAAATGCTACTCGTTTTACCAATAATTGTAATTGATTAATCAAGGATACTAATCTTTTAGACTCAAGTCCGGGAGCGCAAATAAGTACAGTTTGAACTCCTGTATCTTTAATAACGCTTTCTACATCTTTAAAGGCGCCAAGGCATGGGTATTCTTTAGCGATGGATGATGATTTAGGATTATCATCTACATAACCAATAATCTTATAGGTAGTAATCGGCATGCGATCTAAAGACCTCTTTACAAGTTCTGCAGTCTTCCCCGCTCCAACAAGAAGAATCGGAATTGTTAAATATCCTGTTTTTGAAAGTATTTTTCCTACGATAAAACGCTCGCTAAAGATAAATACGAGCATACATATATAAGCAAAGGCAACAAATAAACGAGACACATCATTAATGACATGTCCTGTGTACATGAGGACAATAGATACAACAACACCGATCGTAATGCTACGGAATAAATTTTTCATCGTATCCCAATAAGGTGTTACCACAGAATAGGCATTATTAAGCAACAATATAATTAAAAATACGATAGGTACAACACCATATACGTAAATTTCTTCTACCTTAAAATTTGAACTTACCGGTAAAATTGATAAGTTTAAACGCAAATAATAAGCTGCTAATGTCCCCAAAACAATAGCTATATAATCTGCTATAAGCACTATGAGCTTACTAATAAATAACTTTTTATTATTGTTATTACAGATAGAACTATTCATACTAATACCCCAAATTATAAGAAAAGGTTGTTTTCTCAATCTCAAAATATTAAGAAAACAACCTCTCTATCATACGAATACAATGTACTAATATTTACATATATTGTATCATATTTAAATATGTAAAACTATAAAAAACATAGATTTCACCTATCTTTTATGTAGTTATTTATTCTTTAAGTCTATTTGAATCCTACTTAATTGTCTATTAAATGGTAGTTAAATACTTTCCAATACAGCTATACGATTCTCAATTATCCCGCAATTGAAGCATCGTAGCTAACATAAAATACATAATGCGCATTCCTGATGAATTATCTAAAGTATACTCCACTTGGCCAAATACAAATACATAACAAATAACAGCAATCATAGCACAGAGGCTATAAGGATCTCGGTTCTTAAACCAAACCACAAAATTATCAACAATAATAGATCCATAAAAGATGAGAACCCCTAATAAACCTAAAAGGCCTACTTCACCAAGAAGTTGAATAAAATTATTGTGTGCATGATATAAATGTTGATTTTCCGTTGGTAATCGATAGGATACTTCATATATAGTACGCCATTGACCTATACCTACACCTGTCACAGGATGGTCTTTAAACATATTAATAGACGATGTCCACACATCAAAGCGGCCTAGGTTGGAACCATCTGTAGTCGTATTCGTAATGGACTCAAACCTAGCTACATATTGTGGTTGTGTACTAAATCCCCATACAACTCCACCTAATGCAGCAAGAACAACGACTACATAAATGAATCGTTTTAGTATATATGGTAAGGATACGATAGGCACCATAATCATACTAAAAAGCCAAGATCCTCTACTTTGATTGCCATACATGCCAAAACCAACACAGCCCAGTGCCCATAAAGCGGATGCTTTCACATAGCTAGGAAAGGCCGAATCTAATAAAATGACGCAGAAAATAGGCACTAACATAACCATGAGGCCCGATATGGTTAACACACTACTACCAAATCCCCATCCTCTATCGGTCATTCCTGAAACATGTTGATAAAAGGCTACTAAATTATCAATACCAAAATCCACAAAAAATACAGCAAGCATCGTAAATAATGTTTTCTTATCACGAATACACAGGGCGATAACGAAAAATACAGGAATCCGCCACAGCCAAACATTGATAAATTCAGGTAATCCTACAGCTATATTGTTCGTTAATACTGCAGAAGGCAATAACAATAACAACATTAGAGCAAACGTTTTACTATATTTTTTAACATAGGACGGAACATATAGGCCATGCCTATGTTTCCAAATATAGAAAATACTTAACAAAATAGCAATAACATAAAATACTTGACCAGCTGCCATGGATAGCCTTGTAAAGCATGCCATCAACGTAATCATAATGGCAATCCACGACTCTAATCTTACACTGGATAATACCCACATGTTCATTCTCCCTTACATATAAACTACAAACATTACATGGTACCCCTTATACATGTATGATGGATTGAATTAATGCACGATGACTGTAGTCCTCATTTGCATTCATTAATCCTTGATTATATTGCTCTTTATGATACTGTAAATTCTCTACAAATGTTTGAATCCCCCGTCTGATAGAGTTTACATCATCTAAATTTAAAAATTCCCCAATGGAATACTGTTCTAATACCTCGGGATTAATTTCTGGAGATATAAGAACAGGCTTGTGAAAGCCAATAGCAGTAAACAGCATAGCTGCCCAGTGATACCGATATCGCTCAGCCCCATACGGCAATAATAGAGCATCTACACTCAATAAGGCTGTATCCCAGTCTTTCCCTATCAGACTGGCATGGATGAATTTAATATTACTATACTGGCTATATTTCTTGATGATAGACTCAAATAAAATCCCATCTTCAGGCTTTACCGTTGCCCCTTGAACGACGAGTTGTACAGAATCATCATAATTAAGCGATACAAAGGCATCTATAAAGCGCTCAATGTTTTTCTCTTTTCTAAACTGACCAAAGAAACCTAATTTTATCGGTTTATTTGCTGCTATAGAGGTTTCCAAATTAGCACCTATACAAGTTGCAGAATTCGGATTTTTTTGGTCTTGTATATTAACATTGCCTTGCGTATCTCTATTCTTTTGTTCTCCATTCAATTCACTCGATGGCAAGAACACAGGAGGCAAAATTTTACGGACTCTTGGTAGATTAGGGCGCAACATATCATCGCGCAAAGAAATAACATCGAGGTATACGTTTTTATATGCATTAGCTCGATGAGCTTGCTTAATAAAGCGATCCATTTCGCCCTTGCCAATGCCATGGAAGATAACGTGTACTGCTGCCTTACTGTCCTTTAATGGCGTGTCTAACAAAGCTTTAATATAACGGTATGTCCCTGTGGGAATGATTAAAGCATCTATATTATGTTCTTTAATTTTTTCTGCTGCTGATGTGAACCAACTGCGGCGACGGCGTTCTCGCAAAATGGATAAAAATGGCTTCTTCCATTTAAACGCCCCCGCATAGGTCACTACCTCTCCCCCTTCTAAGTACACTATATCTACTCCATAGTCTACTTTGAAAGCAAAGTTCTCCGGTACGAATAGTACTGGCTCATGACCTTGACGCTTTAATTCGTTGATGAGGATCCGATCAAACTCCACCTCATGACCAGCAGGCATGACAATACTTTCTAAAATTGCTACGCGCATAGCACACCTCTAGGCCCTTACGTACGGTTTTATGTTTTCTTGAATCATAGCTTCATACTCATCTAAAAGAGCATAGCGATTGCGATATTGGCTACGTTTTTGTGATTTAATCTCTTCCATAGGTTTGCGTTCTTCTTCAAGTGGAATAGTGAAATAATTTGGATTAGATTCCAATACGGTACCGCCGATATCCTCCCACAAGGTATCTAATATAGCAACCTTTGATTTATTACCGCGCACCATATGTGAATTTGCATAGAAGCCTTCATCAGATACGGCAAGTATGGATTCTACTTGCGCAGCACGACCGATTTCACGAATCAAGAAGGTAATGAAGTTCTTAGGACGGTAACCATACATCTTTTTCGTAATCTTCTTAGCTCTCTCAAGACCATCTTTATAACCTTGAATAGTACCGATAACAAGAGTTCTCTCTCCGTTATGGCCTTTAGCAAAGCGAATATTTGCATGGTATACGCCCTTATCTTCGAGCAAGAGCATAACCGTCAAGAAACCTTCCTTACGTTGTCCCGGCTCGTAATATAGATGAGCAGACATATCGAGCTCATCGGAACTCCAAAGGGTAATACCCCGTTTTTTATCGAAATAATCAAACTCCGCTTCGTCTACATACATGAGCTGAATCGCTTCATCCGTAAACACCTCTTGTAATATGGTGAAATGCTGGCGAAGTGCTTCCAAGCGCCACTGTGGTGTAGAGTTTTTTATTAAAAACATACGGCTCATCAATTCATAGAGACTTGGATGTTTTTCCAACAGCTTTGGATCTGCCGTATAGGACTTAAAGAAGTTTTCAAATTCCGTAACCGTTGAGTCATGACGACAAGAGCGCATTGTATGTAAGAAGGTGCGTCTCGTTTCACGCCATGTGCGTTTGCCATATATAGTACGGCCTATGTGCCAATGTTTTCCAAAATTGCCTAACATAATGCTCCCTCTATTACAATTTTCCCTTGGATTTTAGTAAATAGTAAAACTTCACGTATTTAGTCATTGTGTAAAAGTAGTGATTAACAGACAAAATAAAGCCCATCTTCCCATCGAGAATGCCACCTTGTAAGAAGTACACCTTGATGAAAGCCCAGGTAGGGCGCAAAATTATATCCTTGATAAAAGAACAGCTTTTACCATTATCACGATATTTTTCCGCAGATAATGTGGTATAGTTGTTGAATTTATTGAAATATTGATGCCAATTATCGTAGGTGTAATGGTACATCGGATGTTGTAATTTTTCTGTTGGATACGGCGTAATTATGGCCGGATGCACGTAGCCTTCTACATAGCTACCCTCTTTAGGCATGAGGCGAAGCACATAGTCTGGACGTAATACACCATGTGTAGCGTGGTTATGATGGAATTTATTGCGCCGTTGAATCCAATACGCTTTATTAGGTTCGTTTACAACGATAGCTTGAATTTCTTTCGCTAGAGGCTCAGAAATGCGCTCATCCGCATCAAGGAATAAGATCCAATCAGATTTCGCTTGTTCAATACCAAAGGTTTGTTGCGCACCCCAATCGCCATTCATGGCGTGTTGCACAACACGAGCACCCATTTCTTCAGCAATTTTTGCAGTATCATCGGTGCTAAAATCATCAACAACCAAAACTTCATCGGCAAACTGCACAGACTCAATGCAGTCATGAATATTGTGTTCTTCATTTCTCGCTAAGATTATTACAGATACAGTTGCCATAGTTTTACCTTTCACTTACGAACGTACTTGTTTTGCTAAGTACGATAAACGAGCCCCTATTTTATGAATCCAATCGGCACGGCCAAAGGACCATAAAAAGAGCTTATATTTAGAATTTAATAGCTTATAGGATGCGTCATTGCGATAAGTTTCAATCATTTTTTTACACTTATCGTAATACACTTGATTACCCGTTGGCTTTGCATAGTAAGCCGTTAAACAGGATAATACGGCTTTCATCAATAAACTATTACAATCATCAACATATGGTAATTGATGATCTATAGCATATTGCAAGCGTTCTTCATAGCCCAACACAAAATCCCATCGAGATTTAGCATCAAAAGAAGTTTGAGTTATGGAATTTGGATTGAGTCGATAGTAATAGTAACAACGATTGATATGACCCACCCGATTAGCATTAGCTACATATAGATAGGATGTAGCAGTATCCTCGAACTTTCGACCTACAGGAAAACGCACATCACCGATAGCACTGCGTTTATATAACTTACTCCAAGCTGCCACAAAACAATCATGCATGGCTAATCGCAAGGCATCCTCTTTCTCATAAATTTCTAATTGACCATCATTGCAACCTTCGATAATATCACCATTTTTATCTCTGAAAGCAGTAAATTCGATAATATCAAGATCATGCTCTTTTAAAAGCTTTAACATATCTTCATAGAGGGTAAGCCCAACGTAATCATCGGAGTCTACAAAAGCAATATAGTCACCATTAGCCGCTTTTATTCCCGTATTGCGAGCAGCACTAAGACCGCCATTTTCTTGATGAATGACCTTGATGCGCTCATCATAGGCTGCATACTGATCGCAAATATCACCACTAGCATCTGTAGAACCATCATTTACTAAAATGATTTCCAAATTCATATACGTTTGGTTTTGAATGGATTCAATACATTCTGCAACATAAGATTCCACATTATAAACGGGTACAATGACCGAAATTAACTCCATTCCATGCTCCTCTTACAACATGTACTAGCCAAACTAGTTTTACAAACTCTCAAACTTATATAGTTCGTTCTAGCTAAATATCATTAGCTAAAATGTTCCTCACTTAATGTTATTTCCATGTTTAATGCGCCATGCTGCGAGTTCGCGCATGTTTTTAATCATATCTCCATAGGATTGAGGCATGCTCGCACTTTGTTCTAACACTTTGCCACTTTTATCAAGATATAGTCTATGATTAAATACAAATTTCTCTTGTGTAAACAAACTTGGTACCATCGCTTCATAGGTTTGACCAGGTCGGCCTATTAATTCCGCCAAGGTTGGAATGATTTGAATGCTCATGCCGAACGCATTAGGCGCAAGCCAGTCTTTATGAATGCCGCGACCATAGAAAATAATAGGAATCGTAGACGCCACATTAGGACCTACTTCACGAGCAAAGTTAAAGCGTTCGCTATGGTCACCTGTAATGACGAAGAGGGCCGACGGATCTGCTATTTCTTCGCGAGCGATAAAATCACCCATTACGTGGTCTGCGTACCAAATATGGCCCATTTCGTTCAATTGCTTATCGTTTTCTTCGATAGAATCAGGCAAATGCCCTTTTACCTTATTCACATCGTAGCCTTCCTTACCCACATTGATGCTATATGGTGGATGATTAGAAGTGGTCATGATAACATTGAGAATTTTTTCCCCTCTATGTTGATCCATGTAGGCAGAAATAGCTTTAAGTAAATATTTATCGCCTACACCCCAAGCGTTGCCGTCTTCGCTTGGCATTTCTGAAGCATCGTGGAATTCATCGAAGCCTTGAGATAAAGCAAAGTTCTTAACGTTTTGCCAAGTACTAAAGCCACCATACCAAAATACAGTCTTGTAGCCTAGCTTTTTCATAACAGGACCAATGCCTAAACCGTAAGGTTCTTTGAAACTTTCACCTTCATAGTTAGGATATAGCCCTGTATCAGGCATCCCTGTCAACAAACCATTGATGGCTGGCATCGTGCCTGTGCCTTGGGCAAGAGCTAGTTGCGTGCTCATCGCTTGAGGGCTGGCAGCGTATTTACGACCTTGCTCAACGAGGTACGCACCAGGCTCGTTATATTCAGCAAGGAACGGCCACAAGCCATAGGATTCTCCAAGAACGAGGTTTATAGACTGCGGTTGATCCGCTAATCGTTGTGTCGTAATGGTTCTCGTGAAAGAACCGTCAAAATTTGTACCGTTAAACTTACCACCAACGGAAGTGATTTTTTCGTTTAACTCTTGAGGTGTTAAGTTGATAACCTCCAGCTCAGCCGTCCGTTTCGCAATGCTTTTAACACGATAGAGCGCTTGTACATCATCGAGGATATTTTCGTTTAACAGATTTGAACTAAGACGGGCTGCACTTTCCCAGTTGATAGAATTTGTATAGCTGAAAGCACCGCCAAATCTAAAGAATAGACCTAATACGCCAATAGCGACAGTCAATCCAATGCCCGTCATCCATTGCGTTTTCTTCGTCTTAGGATACCAAGTAGTACAAAGTCGTTGATGATCTGCAGAATCACTATTTCTTACATTATCCGCATCATCACCATTCCTTAGGTCAACAGCGTAATCACTATATTTCTTGGCCCCCCACGCTAGGAAACGAACTAGAAAATAGCAAAGAGCTGCACTCAATACAACGGCCCCTATGATGTACATGAGGGCATTATATTCATTGATAGCGGTATTTACAATGGCGCCGATATCATCGTTTTTACCGTTGATGAGCATCGCATTGTAGGAGGAATTGAAAATTTTATAAAACGGAATGCGTCCCAAAAATAGGAAAGTCAACAATATAGTCGCAATGGAGTAGAGGACCTGTTTAATGCGCAAGGACGGCCATTTTGGCACAAAGGTATGTACCAACGTCCCCCCTAAAAAGCCCAATAAACACAAAGAACCGACGGTCTTGAGACTCAATCTAAATCCTAGCCATAAGGACGTGAGGATATTCTCCATCGTCACGGAAGCCAGTTGTGATTGAAATACTGCAAGAAACACGATTCTAAATGCAGTCAACAAAACAGAGAAAAAGATAAATACCTTAATCTCTGTTCGTATGCCTTCAAATAATCGCTGCCATCGGTTCATCATTAACCCCTAACTGTTGAATCGTATAACCAAATTGTTAATTCACTAATCCAACTATATTGTTACAAACGTAACAAAACTACATAACTATACTGCCTAAATAAATAATAAAATTCATAAACTACATATATATGCTATATATATATGCTACATAATATACTACATATATATTCTACGTAATTTGTTACATCATATTCTACTAATTACATAACTATCAATTATTTCGGATATTTCTTACATTTAGGACCTTTACATCGTTTGCATTTACCGCATCCACGGTCGATAGTCTCAGCACCTGCTGATTTTTTCGCACTAGTACTCTCCTTGACCATCTTTTCAGAGGCCTTACTATTCCATACGGAAACTATCGATTCTGCTTTTTTGCGGATTCATCCTTTTTGGATTTTTTATCCTTTTTCTTATCTTTCTTCTTATCTTTTTTCTTGAAAGTATCAGCCAAGAAGACTGTTTTTAACTTATCATTTAAGACTTTAAGCTTCTTTTCAGCTTTATCTTTCTTTTTCTTTAACTTTTCTTCGTCTTTAGAACGTTTTTCTTCCTTAGACTTCTTGTGTTTTTTCTCTTTTTTATCTTCTTTAGACGTTTTATCTTTCTTAGATTTTTTTTCGCCTTTGGACTTTTTGTCTTCTTTGGATTTCTTATCCTCTTTAGATGTTTTACTTTCCTTGGATTTTTTATCGTCCTTAGATTTCTTATCTTCAGAGCTGTTGATACGCGCCCATTCATCATCAACGCGTTTCAATTTCTTTTTAAGAAGCTTCTCCATCTTCTTATTTGTTTTATCGGACTCTAAACCAGCTTTACCAAATAATAAAGCATTCACCGCCGTGTATGGATCAATAGAGGACATATCCTCATCATCTACTTTAGCCGCCTCTGATTTCTTATCTTTTGAAAGTTCATCAAAACCATCTACATCTAACGCTTCATCTTCATCTAAATGATGAATTGCTAAGCTTTCAACGCCTTCTAATGGTTTAACATCAAGGTGCTCAATCGCAGTATCTTCAAAATCTGCCATTTCCTTACCGGAGCTTTCACCAAAACCAGTAAAGAGGCCGCCTATAGATTTTAATTCATTCAATTTAATATGATTCATGCCCACCGTAGAATCATGATGCACAGGAACGTCAGATAATTGTACCTGTTCCATAGCATATGCATCATAATTATGACTTGCACCCTTGCCAAGTCCAGATGTATTAGAAATGACGATATCTTCCTTATCGCCACCTAGCACATCGCCAAATAGATCTTCTTCTAAAGATTCGTAAGAATGCAATAAGGCCATACGTTTTTGAACATCTTCAATTTGATTCCACAAATCAACGAGAGAAGATGTATAATACACCCGTTCTTTTACCTCTAAATACGCTTGGTAAACGATAGATAATTCGGTCTCATTAAGGCCTTCCTCTGCACCAATTTCTTCAATCATTTGTTGAATCTGTTGATCTCGGTCATATCGTTTAATTAACGCTTTACGAATGCGTTCAATCAACATTGTATCGATGAGTTCCATATGCACCTCCTGTATTCAATACACTCAGCCCTACCCGCTACATTAGCGTATACGAATCAATGTATAGAATCATAAAAATGAATTAATTTTATAATCTCTAATATATTATTATAGCAGAATTTATCTGCTTTTTCCTTAATAATATGTGTAAAAGTTCCTTAAAAATAGAATAAAACCTCAATTTAAATACGTCCCTAATAGTATGCATTTCATACTACTAAAACACTATTCAAATCGAGGTTATTTAATTAACTGTTACATCAAAACATATCTAATTGTTACATAAAGGTCTTTAAAGGCCTTAAATTATTTCATTATAAAAGTCTTAAATTACTGCACTAAACTGCACTAAAACAAGTTAACTGAATAGACGAGAATTCGTTCCTTTGCATCGCTGGCCTCAAAGAGGTCACTACAATCAATAGGTTCCTCTTGTTCCAAGCGAACATGGTTATTTAAAAAGTTCTCCACCTCGTCATTAACATAGTAGAAAAATAACTTAATCTCCCGAGGATTATGATATAGCGAATCAAAAATATTTCCTAATACCCGCTTAATCGTATGGAGTGCAAAGGGATTAAAGAAAAAACATCGATCAACCTGATTTGGCAATTCATACAGCGCCGCATCACCTAGTACAAAGCTTACACGATTACGAGCAGCAGGGCTTTCACCATTAATTAAAGCCTTTTCATAGAGCCGTTCATCGTATTCGATGCCTATAGAATAGCAGCCCGTTTGGTAAGCCATGAAAATACTCACTCGGCCCTTGCCACTGCCATAATCGATGAGCGTATTTTTCTTGCGAATATGACCACTATTTGCTAAACGCTCCAGCACGCAATAATCCGTCGGCTCGTACGGATGATGCTCCGTATCGGAACGACTATCATCCCGACCAGAGGTTTTAATTTGTAATACACTTTCCCACTCTTGCTCTGTTGCCATCTATATAATCCTATTATGAGGCCCAAATTATATGACCTAATACTGATACTAATCTTAATTTCTATACATACTATACCCTTATTAGGGTACTATTTACTAGTCCAGTAACACCTATAGTATATAACAAAAGCATCCATATCGGGTGCTTTTATTATATGAATCACTTATTAATGTCGATATGGTATACTAGGAGTAATATTTCTATTATTCTCATGTGTAGAATTATATGTCATTAAAAAGGAGTATCTACTTACATGGACAGTGATCTGACCTTAGATTTTATCATTATCATCGTATTAATCATCGCAAATGGTTTATTCTCCATGACGGAGTTAGCCATTGTAAATGCAAAAAAACGTAAACTTGAAGAGTTAGCAGAATCAGGCAATGAACGCGCGAAAACAGCCTTTGAATTATCGGAGAACCCAAATGAAATGTTCTCTACCATTCAAATCGGCATCACCCTCGTAGGTATTTTAACTGGTTTGTATTCTGGTGCCACCTTCTCTGGACCTTTAGAAGATATATTAGTAGCAAATATTCCAAGCATCGAACCATACGCAGCTTCTATAAGCTCTTTCATTATCGTTGCCATCATTACCTATTTATCCCTCGTTATCGGCGAACTCGTGCCTAAACGCTTGGCCTTAAATAGCCCTGAAAGCATTGCCGTTGTAGTAGCAAAACCAATTTACTGGCTATCTGTGGCGTTAAAACCAATCGTTAGCTTCCTCGGCGTTTCCACAGAATTCCTCTTAAAAATGCTAGGCGTTACTGTAAAAGAAGAAGCGCCTATTACAGAATCTGAAATTAATAAAATGCTTACCGAAGGCGTTGCCATGGGTGCTTACGAAGAGGAAGAACCTATCCTCGTAGAAAATATCTTCCATCTTGCAGATATGAACGCAGGTGACATCATGACTCCTCGTACACAGCTCAAATGGATTGATCTTAATGGCACGGAAGACGAGATCATGGAGGTCCTCAAGAATGCCAACCATTACCGCATTCCTGTAGGTACCGATTCCTTAGATGAATTAAAGGGTCTCGTTACCGTATCCGATGTATTAGTTCAAATTATGCAACGTCCTAGTGAAAGTTCCATTCACGATATCATCAAAGCTTGTTTGAAAGAACCTGTTCTCGTTCCTGAATCCATTTCACTCATGAAATTATTGAACGTTCTACGTACAGAAGGCGTTCATGAAGCAATTATCCTCGACGAATATGGTGGTTTTACTGGACTTGTCACCTTGCATGACATCATGGAGGAAATCGTAGGCCTTATGCCTTCCGGTGAGGAAGAAATCAAGGAAGAAGAAAACAAGATCATCGAACGCGATGGAGCATGGCTCGTAGATGGCCTTCTCAATGTAGATGAATTTAAAGAATTCTTTCACATCGATCAAGAATTGCCAGGCGAAGAAGACGACTTGTACAAAACTATGGGCGGCCTCTTAAACGTCCTCTTCGGTCGTATTCCAAAAGAATTAGACAAGGCAAAATGGAACGGCTATACCTTTGAAGTCATCGATATGGATCATACTCGTATCGATAAAATCCTTGTAACCTATGAAGAACCTATTGTAGAACAAGAAGAAGAAAAATAAAGCTCAAATAATATAGACAAAATCTAAAGAAGTGAGTTCTCTTACTATGAACTGTACCCCAAAAATTGGACATATTTTTGGATACAGCTCAATCGATAGAGGACTCACTTTTTTACTACATTTTTGTATTCATAATATAAATAATACATATACTAGCAAATACTAGCAAAATATAGATTACTTTTAAAAATTATCATTAAAATATATCATCAATTATATAAATTAAGTATATAATTCTT
>OAVE01000114.1_pt1 | contig 45407 bp, 51 predicted proteins | sample 1476361 | NCBI WGS metagenome assembly OAVE01 (sample SAMEA2580078, study PRJEB22360) | human gut metagenome | biome: human gut; feature: human-associated habitat; material: faeces | place: Denmark | collected 2008/2010
GAGGTCCGGTTCAGGCGCGCATCGGTGTGGAGCCTGCAACGTCTGAAAGAAAAAAGCACAACGATGGATAAAAAGAGGGGCGCTGACGCGCTCCTTTTTATCCTGTCACTGTATTATTGACCTTAAATCCTTTGTCTCCCTGATACGGTTTTCTGACAGGGTGAGTATCTCCTGCTGCTGCTTTCTCTCTTCTGATATGTCTTTCTGACAGGCCAGACCCGCGGACACCTTCGGCTCCCGACCGCTGCGCGTCCGGTCGTCGGGCCACACTCCGCTAACCGCGAAAGGATGCGGTAAGCTCCGCCGAACCCGCCAGGCGGTTTCGGGCTATCGCTAGTGTCTGATGTCTGACGTCAACGGCAGGCTTGCAGCATCCCTGTCAGGATGCGCCGCCCTTTTACGCGCCGTGGCCTGCGCTTTTCGCACCCCGGAAAACGGCCGCCGGGCTGTAAGGGGCAACGCCGTTTCGCTCGTCGCGCCCCGTCGTTGCCGGGGTGCCTGCCCTGGTGTTCCGTGCGCCCTTTCACCGTTTAAGACCCTTCGCCCGGGAATATCCCGCCACAAACCGCCTGGCTGTCCAGTACCGCTGATGCTCTCCGGCGACATTTTTTGCCGAAAACCCGACAAATAATGTCGCCTCCGTACCGGACATCTGCACCGGCCCGTGTCTGTTCTTTCCCGTTGCGGCGAAGGTTCTCAAACGGGTGAGGTTCACAACCTGGAAACAACCGGCAGCCACCCCACGAAACGTCAACACCGCGACGAATGAAACTCAACGGGTGATGTTCTTTAAAAATCAGGAGGAAAAAATGCAGACACAGGCGATGCGTGTTTATCAGATCACATTTACCGGACGCGACGCAAAAGGCGTTATCCCGATGTTTACCCGCGTGAATGCCATGACCGGAAAGGGCGCGATTAAGGCGTTTATTGAGCGTTACAAACCTGTTCAGGGCTGGTTTCTGGGCGATCCCGAAGACATTACCGACAACGTGCAAAAGGAGGCAGAAGAAGCAGAACGTAACGCGCAGAAATGAAAAAAGCCGGGTAAACCCGGCTTTATCCACGCCGCAGAAATCTCGACCAGGAGTTTTGCGGCTAATCGACACTAACTAAGGCGTGTAGATTATGACCACAACTATTGTTTCACCTTCCACAGAGGCTGTAAAGCCCCGCCGTCATTCCCGCATCCCCCGCGTCGATATTCCCGCGCCGGAAATTGACCCCACGCTCAGGGCATTCGGACGGCATATCGCAAAAAGCATACGCAAGGGGCGCGGCGTTCACATCCCCGCGATGAAAAACGCCGATTTTGGTCAGGTGCTCCGCACCCTCGAACTGACACGCGCCTTTAACTAACCAGGTGAGCCGCTCCGAAAGGGGCGGCAACAGCAGCAGGAGGACATCATGAATCACACCACCACACAGGCTGTCAGCGTCGACATTACCCCCCACAGCGGCGCGGGAGAGGTCATCCCGTCTTTGCCCGTCGAGCGCATTGTGGCGCAGCGTAACAGCGGCGTGGCGGCTTTTCTGGAAGCCATAAGGCTGCTGCGCGAGGCGCAGAAACTCATTTTTGAAGCATCCGGGCGCGGGTGGATCTCCGGCATGACCGACATCATCGAACGCAGCCTGTCAGCCGACCGCAGCACCACGCGGGAAGCCGCCTTAAAACGCAGTATCTGCCGTTATGCCGATCGCGACATCTGGACGCGCCTGATGAATGACACGGGCATGTTTACGCTGATGAGCGAGGCGCAGCGCAAGGCGTGGGATACGCAGCTCTACAGCGACGACTGCCCCGAAATCACCCTCGACAACGTGATCGCCACGTTCCGGGCGCTTAACGCCAGCAAGGTGGCCACGTTTGAGCAGGGTGTGATCGACGTGTTCCGCAACCTCTCATGGGACTATAAAACGCATAACCCGTGCCTGCTGGGAAAGAAAATTATTATTGATGGTGTCCTGGATAATCATCGCGGGCTGTATTTTTCTGTGCGCACGTATGCACAGAACCGCATCGATGACCTTGCCCGCCCGTTCTGGTTACTCGACGGAAAGACCCTACCCGATAATCGCGTCTCCGAGGGGGCAAACCTGAGCGCGTTTATCAGCCAGGGCGGCGCGGCGAGTGTGGGCGAGGTGTTCGCGTGTGAGTATTTCACGGTACGCACATACAAAAAAGGCTCCGCGCACGTCACCTTTACCCGGCCCGACCTCGTAGAGAAGGTGAACGACATTATCGCGCGGCACTATCCGGGGGCGCTGCCGCCGGTGGTCTGATGCACTGGCGGGGGACTCCTTCCCCCGTCACTGTCTGACAGTCCGCCAAAAACCCGCCTGCGGCGCGTGGCAGGGCTGCGCTGACGCGCCGCCACGGCCACTCTTTCACAGGGAAAATATCCTTTTCCCGTACTCGTTCTGACTGTTCCGCTGATATCTTCCCCTGTTCCATTCTCTCTTCTGCTGTTTCTTTCTGACAGGCCAGACCCGGGGACACCTTCGGCTCCCGACCCGCTGGCGCGGTTCAGTCGTCGAGCCACACTCCGCTAACCGCGAAATGACGCGGTAAGCTCCGCCGAACCCGCCAGGCGGTTTCGGGCCTGCCGGCTAGTGTCTGATGTCTGACGTCAACGGCAGGCTTGCAGCATCCTTGTCAGGATGCGCCGCCCTTTTACGCGCCGTCACCTGCGCTTTTCGCACCCCGGCAAACGGCCGCCGGGCTGTAAGGGGCAACGCCGTTTTCGCTGCCGCTTCTCCGACGTTGCGGCGGGTTCCTGCTCTTTCCTTACCTGGTGCCGTTTCACCCCTTTGAGTCCATTCGCCGGGGCTGAGACAAGCACAGTCGCTGTCAGCCGTCCAGGGTAAATGACACGCGGTAAACCGCGCCCTGGACATCTGCCATCGCCGGTGCTCGTTTACGCCCTTGCGGCGAACGGCTCTCAAACGGGTGAAGGTAACAACCAGCGGAGCAGAGCAGCAGGTCCCCGCAAAACGTCAAAACCGCGGCCCCGGCAACTCAACGGGTGAGGGTTTTAAAACCTTAAAGTCAGAAAAAGGAAAACATTTATGAATACTCGCATCGTTCATTCCATATCGTCCGTTCTGCGTACTGATGGCTTTGTGCGCAATATCCACGCCGCTAACCCGTTCGATGTTATCCGCGCCGATGTGGTGCTTGCGCGCATCGAGAAAGAGGCAGGGCGCTGCTGCGGGATGCATTACGAGCTGTATCAGGCGCGCGTGCTGGGCGATGCGCTGGATTATCTGGACGCGCTGCCGCTGAAAGACCGCCCGGTGTTGATGGGCGCGGCGGCAAAACGCGGGTATCTGCTGACATTAGCCGAAGAAGAGCACGCGCAGGAAGCCCGTGATGTGCTGATGAGTGAACTGGCGGCAAACGAGTAGACAACCCCGGATGGCGGCATGTTGCTGCCACCTCTTACCCCTGAAGGAGAAAACCATGCACTTACACCTCACCGAATCCTCAGCCCGTCCGGGAATGCAGGTCACCGCCGAAGCCGAGCGTGAATACTGGCTGAGTCGCCAGAAAGCGGCGGTGAAAGCGCCCGCTGAAATCGACGTTCACGCCTTCCACGACGCGCTGGGCCTGATGTACCCGCTCAACTGGTCAACGAGTGATAACGGCGTCTGGGAGACGTTCATGCTGCAGGAGATGGTCTGCGGTGACGTGACAGAGATTTATGCCCGCTGCGGAGCCAGATATTTCCGGCTGCGGGATGTGTGCAACCTGAGCCATGCGCAGATTAAAACGCGCATTAAGGAGGGATTTAACCTGACGCAGAAATGAAAAAAGCAGGCTTACGCCTGCCCTTTCACGCCGGATTTTAACGCCTCAGAAACGATGAATCTGGCTTATCAAAATTAACAGAGGAAAAATCTATGAATTTCGACCCGCAAATCGTCGCACAGGCGAACGCGTTTGTAAATGCCCTGCGCAGTGGTAAACGCGCCCGAGTTCCGGCCCTGAAGCTGGAGTACTGGCAGCAGTTTATGACTGTGGTTTACGCTGGCCTCGGCCTCGCGTGATGTGAAAAACGCCGCCCCTTTGGGGCGGCATTACCGGAGATAACGTCATGTCACAGCTGAGTTTTGCCGATTTTTTTAACATGGCCAGAGAAAGCGCAGATAATCCCCCTGTGATTCAGGTCAGGGCGCAGGTCGCGGAAGTGGTGCCTTCTGTTCAGAGAATGATGAGTGAGCAGCACAGCCGGAGCCGCTTTATCCGCGTGTTTAAAGACACGGGCCGCCATCTGGGACGCTGGGAGGTGTTCAGTGATTTTCTGTCACTGGCCGCCAGCGAGCTGTCTCTGCCCTGCCGGGTTTCCATCCTGACGCAAATTCAACATCGCGCTTGCTGCATCCTTATCAGGATGCGCCGCTTTCACCGTGGCGATAAATACCCGCCACTCTTCAGGCCGGAACGTGAATTCGGTAAAGACCGAATTGACGTTCCGGGTTGTGTGCATGCTCAGCCCCGCGCTATATCGCCCGACATCATCTTTTCGCGGAGGGCGGCTTTTAGCATCCGTCGTGGCGAAAATAAAGGGGTGTATAAACGCTTCGCGCCCCTTTATTTCCTCCCCGTCGGCTGCAAATTGCCCTTTGCCGCTCAGTGATGAAGTCGAACGATTTAATAAACCGCAAAGGAGACATTCAGCATGCACACAATAAACGTCAACCCCAACGTCAACACCGCCACTCGTGAATCAGACGAACAATTTAAAACAGACAAATATCTGCGTTATGCCGTCACCGATGGCGATGAGCGTCTGGATTTTATCCCGGCCCTCTTTTTTACGCCGTCAGCCTATAATATGGCGGCAGGCTGGTTACGCCAGCATTCGGATTACGATGGCGGATTCTGGTCTTACTGGATTATTCCGCAGGGTGTCGGCGGGAATATTACCCCAGGCCGCATTCAGTTCATCACCACGCAGACCGGGTACATTGCACCTGAAGGGGAGCAGCGTTACAGGATGCATATCCCCGGAAACTATTTTGAGGGTGAAGTCAGCGCCGATGCAGCAGGAATTATTGCTACACTAATGATTATGAACTGGCTGTCATGGCAGGTGGCGGATATGGGGCCGGAATATGCCCGAGTCTGTAAACATCTGGTTTCCCGTCAGGATGCGCTGAAAGATTATATCAGCATTATTCATCATCCCGAACGGCATTTAATCTGGCGGGCGATTGATTAATCATACATCTGAAAAAAAAGACCTCATTCATGAGGTCTTTCGTTTTTAACCGCCCGGGATTGTCCGGCGTTTTTATTTGCCTTGATGGCCCGGTATACAGCCTCAATCTTTCTCGCATATGCCAGTCGCCGCATCGCCTGTCTGTCCGTTCTGCGAAATCCCGCGTTGTAGGCGCCGACCGCCTCCCAGCTGACGCCCCACTTCTTAAACGCCAGCGCCAGATAATACGCACCGGTATAAATATTCAGGCAGGCATCCGTCAGAAGATGTTCCGGTTTAATACCGAACTCCGATAACCGGGCATGGTGCTGCGAATCGATCTGCATCAGTCCGGCACCGTATCCTGTTCCCGGATTTTTACCGATGGCATTCACCACCCACTTCGATTCTTGCCATGAAATAGCCCGGAGCAGATCCGGATCAATCCGGTAATCCCGTCCCGCCAGATCAAAACAATCCGTGGCCCATACAGGCGTGGATATTAATAACAGGGCAGCAAACGCCATTTTTTTTCTCAAAAGACTCCCTCCGGGCCGATTCCTTTAAATACGTTAACCCAGACCAGAACCAGACTCAACAAATATGCACTCCTCACCACAAAATCACCACACACTACGCAAAATTAAAATTTTGCAGATTGGTATTTGGAAACAGTGAGTTATGAGGGGTTAAGTTATTTAATTTAATATAAGCTAATACATATATGAATTGGTGGTGATTCACTAGTGATTCATAAACAAGTCAATTGTAAATTGAGTGCGATTCATGATATTAAAATCAGGTGGTTGAGATGAATTGACTTGTAATTCAATTCGTGATGTGATTTGCTTAATGAATTACAAAATTAAAGCTTGGTTTATGATTCGATTCATGAATTGAATTGTTAGGAGTTCGATTGTTCTGGAATCTGAAAAATAAGTAAATGTTTTAATTTTAATAAGGAGAGCGAGATGGGTAAAGTGCAGGCCTACCCCAGTGATGAGGTGTGTGAGAAAATTAATGCGATTGTAGAAAAACGCAGAATGGAGGGGGCTAAAGATAAGGATGTCAGCTTTTCAAGTATATCGACAATGCTACTTGAGTTAGGCTTACGTGTTTATGAGGCTCAGATGGAACGTAAAGAGTCTGGTTTCAACCAGATGGCATTCAACAGAGCATTACTTGAAAGTGTTGTGAAAACACAATTTTCAGTGAATAAAATTCTGGGTATTGAGTGTCTGAGTCCTCATGTTAAAGATGATCCACGGTGGCAATGGAAGAGTATGGTTCTGAATATCCAGGAGGATGTTCAGGAAGCCATGCGAAATTTTTTTCCTGATGAAGATGCTGAGGGAGAGTAATTTAAGATTTTACGTAATAATGAAGCTGATAGTGTTAGTTTGCAGGAAATCATTCATTGTATATGTGATTATTCTAAGGATGGTTTAAAATTCAGTGTAAAGATCTGCTCATATTAGATGATTTTGTTGAGTGTAGGTTTTATAATTGGGATGTAGTTTAAAATTTAAAAAACATTGGTGTAGAGAGATGAGAGCTCTCTACACCAACTATCCATAGAAACCTTCTAAGGAGGCACCTATGTGTGCGATGGATCGTAGTCAAATCATGGTGTACAGTCAATCGGAAATCATCAATCATCTTGAGGATTTGCTTTCAATCTCATCAAGTCAATCCTTCGTACGCGATGCTCAAGGGGAGTTAATTTATTTGAGTCCTCCTTTTGAAAGAACTGTCCTGAATGGCAATGAATTAAACATATGGTTTTCATCTATCCCAGTTAATGTTCGGTTAGACTTGTTTAACGCCGAGCTGAATTCTTTATCAGGAATGGGACCATTTGTTTTTAAGAACGTTAAATCAATAGGTTGTTTGCTAACAATATTAATTGAATGCATCTCAGTCAATAATGTTAAATTTGTGCGATGGGTGTTTTTTTTAGAATCCACGAATTTTTTATCTTTGGGTGACGAATATTTTCGGGCCTCTGTGGAAATTGATGATATCTTTTGTATGAGAAAGAAAGTGGATTTAGATTTCTGGAAGGTATTTAATTTGTATGCATATGGGTTTACGATATCAAAAATTTGTAGCTCTACAAAATTGACTGAAGACAAGGTGAAGAAACTAATAAGGAAAATTAAAACTGATTGTTTTGTAAGTGACAGGGATTACTTAGGATTGTTGGTATTGAATACATTTAATTATTGTCAGCTTGCTTTTAATGTAATTAAGATTCTATCTGGTAAATGTTAATGTTATGTTAATTGCGCGCACTTTTAGTGCGCGCAATTGTGAAAATAATTTACTCAATATTCCTCCATGATTTATTTACTTTTTACTTTGCCAATGTAAAATTTTTTAAGAGTTGGTAATCTTATTTTGGAGGTCGATTGGAAAGAGCGATTAGGAGTAACGCACGACCTGCGCCTGGAAAAAATGTGCTTTTGAAACTGGATGAAGAGACGAATCGTCGACTCATCAAAGCAAAAGACAGAAGCAGAAGAAGTAAAACATCCGAGGCCTATTTGAGGCTGAAAGATCATCTTGAGCGGTTTCCGGACTTTTATAACTCAGAACTAACCGTACCAGGAGGTGAGCAGGAAGTGTGATTTAACATCATAGTCATAAATCTGTTTTATATATCAACCATTCTTTTTAAAGGAAATAAATATGAATGCTGTATTAAGTGTTCAGGGCTCTGCTGTCTCTGAAAAAACCAAACCGTCTTTTATGTCCCGCGTTTTCAATAAAAAGAAAGCCCTGAAAGTCGCTAAAGTTGCGCTGCCGGTTGCTGCTGTGGCGGCGTTCTTCCCGGATGCTGCGATGGCCACCACCACGGCAACCGACCTGATGAAGTCCGGGGATGCGACCGTTAAAGGCACGTTTGGTAAGCAGTCCAGCGTCGTCAAATGGGTGGTTCTGGCAGAAGTTGTCGCCGGCGGCATCATGTACATGATGACCAAAAACGTGAAGTTCCTGTTTGGCTTCGCGATTATTTCCACCTTTATCACCATCGGTATGTCGGTCGCCGGTTACTGACAGGAAGCACGTGATGACGGGAGACGAATTAAAGCGATACCGTTTCCCGGAAACACTGACTAACCAGTCCCGCTGGTTTGGCTTATATCTCGATGAACTTATCCCGGCCGTGATTTGTCTCGGCTGGGGTTTCTGGACCAGCAAGTTCATTTTTGGTATGGCTGCAGCGGCACTGGTTTTCTGGGGTATCAAGAAACTGAAAAAAGGGCGGGGCAGTTCCTGGCTACGCGACCTGATTTACTGGTATCTGCCAACCTCCCTTCTTAAAGGTTTCTTTCATGATGTTCCGGACTCCTGTTTCCGGCAGTGGATTAAATAAATCAACGGGGAAATAACATATGGAACATGGTGCCAGACAAAATACCACCCGCGTTATCGCTGTGGGATTTATCAGTCTGGGGACGCTCCTGACCCTCAGTCTTGCGACCAATATTATCCAGGGCATAAATAATTACCGTCTTCAGACAGAACAGAAAGTGGCAGTGACACCGATGTTATTCAGTGCCCCCTTTGCGGTGTCTCAGAACCAGGCTGACGCCTCTTATATTGAGCAGCTGGGCCTGTCCTTTGTTGCCCTGCGTCTGAATGTCACGCCGGAAACGGTTGATGCCCAGCATCAGCAGCTACTCCGGTATGTATTACCCGCCTCGCAGAACAGCCTCAAGGTCCAGCTGGCTGAAGATGCGAAACGCATTAAAGACAATAACGTTAATGCCACCTTTTATATGACGTCGATCCGTGCCTGGCCGGCAGAGAACCGCGTGGATATCCGGGGTGAGCTGAAAACGTGGATTGGGGATTCCAAACCCTACAGTGAAATTAAAAGCTATGTAATTCAGTTCAGTCGTGTCGATGGTGTCAGCTGGCTGGCGCGTTTTGGAGAAATAAATAATGAAAAAAATTAACCCGTTATTTATTTCAGGCTGTCTGCTGTTGGCCGCCCCCGCGATGTCCGCGACCCTCAGCGGTACGCTGGCGCCGACAGTGGTCCCCCTGACCAATGGTGGTCAGGCAAATATTGCCGTGAGTAACACCGACCCGAATCTGTTCACAGTACCTGGAGATCGCATCACGGCGATAAACAGCCTGGACGGTGGCCTGACAAACCAGGAGCAGACCGACAGCGGCGGTGCCATTCTGGCGACCGTCAGTAAAAAACCATTCACCTTCATTGTGGAAACCGAACGCGGGCTGAACTTCTCCATTCGTGCCGTGCCCCGTGCGGGCTCAGGCCGGACAATTCAGCTGGTCAGCGAGCTGGCGGGTACCCCCGGTCCGGCAAAAGCCTGGGAAGAGTCGAACCCCTATGAATCGTTACTGGTTTCGCTTAATCGCGCCGTGCGCCAGGGCAGCGTACCCGATGAGTATCAGTCTGTCCCCGTCACCTCTGAAGTGCTGCAGGTGCCGGCTGGTCTGCGCGCCACTGCCGACAGGGTCTGGGTCGGCCACCACCTGAAAGTCGTCCGTTACAGTCTGGATAACGTCTCCCGGTCGCCCCGTATGGTGCGTGAAAGCGATTTCTGGCAGCCCGGAACACGTGCCGTCATGTTCAGTACCCCGGCGGGCCTGCTGACTGCCGGTGGTCGCATGCAGATCTGGGTCACGACGTCAGATGAAGGAGTGAAGCGCTGATGGCCAACTTCAACACGCTGATCAAACGTAAGCAATATATCTGGCTGGGACTCATTCTGGCGGGCGGCGCGGCAGCAGTCGGAGGCGGGCTGTATCTGTCAGATCTGAACATGAGCTCTGATGAGGAAGCCCCGGCTCAGGGCGAACCCGCACCGGATATGACCGGGGTGGTCGACAGCAGCTTCAACAGTAAGGTGGAGCAGCACGCGACAACAGAAATGCAGGCGACTGCCGCTGATCTCAACAAGCGTTTTGACTCCCTGCAGGGGGAAGTGGACCTACTGAGTAAGGCGCGAACCGCCGACCAGATACGTATCGACAAGCTCAGCAGTGACAATGAAGCCATGCAGACTCAGCTGAAGGCGCTGGGCGTGAAACCGGCTGTCTCTGGTGGCGAGCCCGCGCCGACTCCTCCGTCACCGCCACCCGGTCCGGAAGGGGAGCCGCAGCCAGCCAGTTATCCGCCGCAAACCGGCGCCGCGGTACCGCCTCCGACGGCATTCTATCCCGGGAATGGTATGACACCGCCGCCGCAGGTCAGCTACCAGTCTGTACCGGTACCAAACCAGATACAGCGTAAAACGTTCAGTTACGACAAAGGAAAAAAAACGAAGTCATTGCCGTACATTCCGTCGGGGAGCTTTGCAAAAAGCATGCTTATCGAGGGGGCAGATGCCAACGCGTCTGTTACCGGGAATGAATCAACTGTACCGATGCAGTTGCGTATCACCGGTCGCGTGGAAATGCCAAACAGCAAAACCTACGACCTGACAGGGTGTTTTGTGGGCCTTGAAGCCTGGGGCGATGTCTCCAGCGAACGCGCCATTGTCCGTACCCGCAATATCAGCTGTATCAAAGGTGATAAAACCATCGATCAGCCCATTAACGGCCACGTTTCCTTTATGGGGAAAAACGGGGTTAAGGGAGAGGTGGTGATGCGTAACGGAAAAATCCTCGGCTGGGCATGGGGGGCCGGTTTTGTTGACGGGATTGGTCAGGGCATGGAACGGGCTTCACAGCCGGCTGTTGGCCTGGGGGCAACAGCATCTGTTGGCGCCGGTGACGTTCTGAAAATGGGGGTCGGCGGTGGTGCATCTAAAGCTGCGCAGACGCTGAGCGAGTACTACATCAAAAGGGCCGAGCAGTATCACCCGGTCATTCCGATTGGTGCCGGCAACGAAGTTACCGTCGTGTTCCAGGATGGATTCCAGCTGAAAACGATTGAAGAACTGGAAGCGGAAAAGAACGGGCAACAGCAGGCTCAGAATCAGGAGGCGGAGCCGGCACCGCAGGCTGATGCACATCATCAGTCAGGCGGCGGTATGAACGGATTCAATACTGACGAGATGCTGAAGAAGCTGGGCAAACTTGATCCGCGTGAGTTCTCTCCGGGCGCAGCGCCGCAGGGGGAAAATAATGGCTAAGTCTCTCATTACTACTGTTCTGTCAGCACTGCGCTGGGCTCACTGGCTGGTTAAGTGTGCGGTGGTCTATCCGCTGGCCATGATGATGTTACTGGTTGTTCTGGTGTTCCGGACGGGACCGTACACGTTCGGCCAGACGCTGGTGAAAACCGTAGAGTCTGTGCAGCAGGAGGGATATGTCATTCAGGACTGCACGGGGCCGAAAGAACTTAATGGTGATGCGGTGAACGCTCCACTGCCTCCGGTTTTACAGGAAGACTGCACCACCGTCAGTACGGATGCGGCAGGGTATGCAGCATATATCGACCAGAGCTATACGCATAATATTCTCTGGCTCTGGCTGCTGATGGCGGTGGTGTTTACCGGGATGGCTGTGGTTTTCCGTAGGACTCCTGTCCGCAGGGGATTTCTCGGGTGAAGGATGTCAGGGGGGTACCTGCGTAATGAACAGGAAGCAGGAGAAAAGGAGCCTAACACTGTACCTCAATCTGCAAATTATTTAGACCCCAAACTTTATGAGGAGCTTGTAAGGGCTGCTAATAATCTTGCAGAAGCAGTATTCAGGAAGACTGACTGGAAATCGATTTTTAAAAAATAAACAGATTACGGGTGAATATATGAAGGAATTAATGCTGTTAATTCCTCTGGGCAGCGCTTTGCTCTTAACCGGGTGTGCGGGCACAGAGACCGAATTTCAATGTAATGCCACGACGTCGGATACCTGTATGACGATGGAGCAGGCAAATGAAAAAGCGAAGCTGAAAGAGGAACGCAGTGATGCAAAGCCGGCTGCGGCCGGGTTGCCACAACTGGCTGAGGGTAATTTCAGAACCACATCAGTTAATTCGTACCCATTGCCGCCACAGCCAAATTTAATGCGTCCCGGAGCAACGACAACTGCACCGACTAATACAGTAACGTCAGGATTGCTGACGAATAACAGGAAAGTCAGTATGCCGGTGTATCGGCCCGTGGCTGTAGCGCCAGCTGTTCGACCAGTGAGTGTATCAACTTTTACATCGCCGGTGACGGTTCCTGGTAATTATCCCCGGCCATTAAGAAAAGGGGAGGAGACAACGTCATTGTGGATAGCGCCGTATGTGGATGCAGATGATGTATATCACCAGCCAGCAACGGTTCTTTTTGTCGTGACACCATCGGCGTGGGGACAACCTCGCCTTAATTGATTCACAGCGCCATTACTGGCGCTGCAGGAAGTTCTCATTTCTGAATTAAAACGAGTGCCCTCTGCGTTGAAAGGGATGGGCGGTAGCGTGTGAAATGAACGTCGATAACGAAAAATGAAAGGATTTGAAAAATGACTGACTCAATGAAATATCTATGGCTGCTTTTACGCGAAGATTCGTCATATATTTTTATGTTGATGCTGATTGTTGGTTCTGCCGTAATCGTGTCTGCCTTTTTTCAGAGAGTAATCACATCCTGGTGGGGTAAAACCCTCAGTGTGATACTGTGTATGGTGAGTATGATTACTACAGCAACAGGAGTTCTTGATCCTGAGTCAACATATAAACAAATTATAAACAGGAAAGAAAATATCATCTATACGCTGAAAAACTGCAGAGTCTCCGCATTTGAAGCGCAGCAGGCAGGGTTTCTGGCTAAAGCAAAAGATGCCTGGTCTTGCCCGGATGGCGTAACACGGTATATGGATGTGAGATACAGGGATAAGGCAGAGATTAATAAACTCAGTACGGAAGGTAAGTAACGTTATGGATGAATTATTCAAATGGACGATGATGCTGGTATTTTTATTGGCAGGTTATAGCCTGCTGTTTTCTACTGACAGTAATACAGTGCCCGAAGCTCTTTCTCATCACTGGAAAAATGACTGCCGGTTGCTTGAGACCAATATTGATAAAGGGTTTTTCTCTCCTGCGCAAAATCGACTTCAGTGTGGTGATGTTATTGAAAATGTAAGCAAGTCTGATTATGACAGAGCGATGAGTGGCGATAAGCAAACAACTCTCGCAGAGGCAATGAAAGAAATATTCATTCGTTAATATATAAACAGAGGCAATAAAGTATGCATGCCTTTATTTTTCTGGTGCTGATGACGCCGAGTAGTGGTGGTGGAATTTGGGATATTACTCCTATGCCTAATACAGATGTCTGCATAAAAATGCTACGGGTACTCGAAGCACGTGGAGGCAGAGGTTACGGAAGTAATACAGGAGAGTGCATTGAAATTAAAACACGCGAGCCTTTGAACAGCGTGATGGAAACATTGAGTGAGGGTGGGTAAATGGCTGAGTCTCTGTTAATTTTTGATAGTGATGGCTATGTACGACTGTTTTTTGCAATGGCAATCATTATCTGTGGTTACGGCTATGTAATTATGGGTGTTTTTATAAGAGATGCGCTTGCCTATATTTTAATGTTGTTTGGGCTTACAGGTCTCAGTGCTTTATTTTCTTTCATGGTATTTATGGATAAAAACATGTGGGCCGGTTCTCCTGATTTGACGCTGTCAGTAATAACGGGATTTTTTACAGCCACAGTGATCTTTTATATGTTTTATGTCTTGATTTATTCCTTTGATCGGATGGGGGCCGGTGAATAGTAAGACCGATGGTCAGTATTAACAATCTCACGTTATTTGAAAGTATGCAGCATAAGGAATAAGAAAGTGAAAGCGTACTATATACTTGGACATAACGTTGCATGGCTTAACGGTATATGCCTGATTCTTTTTGTTATTGGTGTGGTCGGTGCGCTGGCAATGGTTGCCATCCCTGAAAAATTCAATCTTCGAGTTAACAGAGGCGATACATTCATATACTGTGCGCTTATAGCGGTGGTTGGGTTTTGCGGGATGTTCGTTATCTCCATTCACTCATTTTCGATGGATGAACTTGAAGCAGGTAGACACTGGAAAAACGACTGCAAGACACTTGAAGTAAACATACCGACAGGCGCTTTTACCAGCCCTGTTAATAAACTGGACTGTGATGGCATCATCATTAATGTGCCAGGTGAGCGGTATTATGCGTATATCCATCAGTGGGAATTATACCAGACGAATAAAAAATGAAAGTAAACGTCGCGAACGCGGTTAAACACATTGTTAACTGGGCCTTTCCACTCTTTTTTTGGGGTGGTCTGCTGTATCTTGTTTACGATGATTACAGAGATAACGGTACAGCGACTGAAGAACAGTTATTAATGATTTCTCATGAAATACCCTGTGCCGGTGAGGATTTTCGAACGGCACTCCGTAATAGCCCGGGACCATTAACCCTTCACGATGCGAAGAAAATTGCCGCTAAATGTAACGAGAAACATAAACAACTTAACGCACTGAACAATGTGAACAAATGATCAGGGGATGGATATGATGCTGTTTTTTAGAAAGTATGGGTTTTTGTTTATCCCTCCAGTCTACTGGCTCATCTATCTGGGAGCCAGGCTGACATACAATGGACTGGCAGGAGAGTTTTCTCCTGATTTCCTTCAGGGTATTCGACATGAAGGCCTCTATATTATCTGTAGTCTGTGTGTCTTTTATTTTTTCTGCCTGGAGGTGGAAATTAGTGATGGGGAGTTCTCAGCGAACCTTCTGTTCCTGATTGTTTTCTTTCATGTGGTTTTGTTATTTATCACTCTGCTTATTTGTTTGTGGCAAGGGGCGATGTTGTTGGATGCGATCTTTATGGGTCAGATTATTGCATCCATGTGTTTATTGTTTTTTATTCCAGTGCTTTCCATTATAAGAAGGAGTTTCTAGTGCGGCTGTGAATATTCTTCTTGCCATTTATTACCCTTGTTATTTTGAAATGCTCTTAAAGGAACGCCCGCATGAGTAATAACATCATCGATACTGTCACCCAGGCTGTGAATTCACTGGTGTCAGCACTGAAGCTGCCCGACGAATCCGCGAAAGCCAATGACACGCTGGGCAGCATGAATTTCCCCCAGTTCAGCCGTATTCTGCCCTATAAGGATTATGATTCCGCGACCGGTCTGTTTATTAATAACAAAACCGTCGGTTTTATGTTTGAGGCGCGTCCTTTACCCGGTGCGGATAAAAGTATCGTCGCCACACTGGAGCATTTACTGCGCAGCAAACTTCCCCGGGGCGTCCCGGTCAGTTTTCATCTGGTCTCCAGCAAACTGGTCGGCAATGATATCGACTATGGTCTGCGTGAATTCCGCTGGAGTGGTAAACAGGCTAAGAAGTTTAACGCCATTACCCAGGCCTACTACCTCCGGGCAGCGGAGACGAAGTTCCCCCTGCCTCCTGATCTGGATTTGCCACTGACGCTGCGTAACTACCGCGTGTACATCTCCTGCTGCGTACCCAGGAAGAAGAACTCCACCACGCAAATTGTCGAGATGGAGAACCAGATAAAAATCCTGCGGGCGTCACTGGGCGGTGCCTATATTCCGACGCGTATCCTTGATGCTGCCGGGCTGGTCGAACTGATGCGTGAGCTGATAAACCCGGACCCGCACGAAATGTACCGCGTACCGTATAAGCTGGACCCCTATCAGGATCTGAACTATCAGTGTGTCGATGACAGCTTTGATATGCAGGTCACCGCCGGTCATCTGAAAATTGGCCGCCTGGGGCGCGACGGGAAAGAGTGCGTGACCCGGGTGACGAGCTACCATCTGGAGAGTGATCCGGAAATGGCCTTCCTCTGGACCGCTGCGGACAACTACGCCAACCTGCTTAACCCGGAGCTCTCCATTTCCTGCCCCTTTGTCATCACGCTGACGCTGATGGTGGAGGACCAGGTGAAGACCCAGAACGAAGCCAACCTGAAGTTCATGGACGTGGAGAAGAAAAGCAAAACCTCCTACGCGAAGTACTTTCCGAACGTGATAAAGGAAATGCAGGAGTGGGGCGATATCCGCCAGCGACTGTCGACCAACCAGACCTCCCTGGTGTCCTATTTCTTTAATATCACCACGTACACCGCAGACAGCACAGAGGCCTCTCTCGCCGCTGAACAGCAGGTGCTCAACAGCTACCGTAAAGGCGGTTTCCAGCTTATCCCGGCCCGCTACCATCACCTGCGTAACTTTCTGGCCATGATGCCGTTCAAGTGTGGTGAGGGTCTGTTTAAAGAGCTGCAGGCGGCAGGCGTGGTTAAGCGGGCGGAGACGTTCCAGGTGGCTAACCTCCTGCCGATCGTCGCTGACAGCCCGCTGGCGCCGGCGGGACTCCTGGCGCCCACCTACCGAAACCAGCTGGCGTTCATCGACCTGTTCTACGAGGGAATGAACAATACCAATTTCAACATGGCGGTCTGCGGGACGTCCGGGGCGGGTAAAACCGGTCTGATTCAGCCCCTCATTCGCAGTGTGCTCGACTCCGGCGGGTTTGCCTGGGTGTTCGATATGGGCGATGGCTATAAGTCCCTGTGTGAAAACATGGGGGGCGTATATCTCGATGGCGATACCCTCAAGTTTAACCCATTCGCCAACGTGCTGGATGATGCTCACTTCGACATGTCAGCAGAACGTATACGCGATCAGATGTCGGTGATGGCCAGTCCGAACGGCAACCTCGATGAAGTCCATGAAGGCCTGCTTCTGCAGGCAGTTCAGGCGGCCTGGTTAAGCAAACGTAATCAGGCACGCGTTGATGACGTAGTGCAGTTTTTACAGGACGCGAAGGACAGCGATGAATATGCTGATTCCCCGACAATCCGGGGCCGTCTGGACGAGATGATAATCCTGCTCGATCAGTACACGGTGAATGGGATCTACGGGGACTATTTCAACTCAGATAAACCAACACTCCACGATGATGCCCGGATGGTGGTACTGGAACTCGGTGGCCTGGAGTCGAGGCCCTCTCTGCTTATCGCTGTGATGTTTTCATTGATTATTTACATCGAGAACAGGATGTATCAGTCACCGCGTGGCCTGAAAAAACTGAACGTCATCGATGAAGGATGGAAGCTCCTTGATTTCAAGAATGAAAAAGTGGGGCAGTTTATCGAGAAAGGCTACCGTACCGCGCGTCGACATACCGGCGCATACATCACCATCACGCAGAACATCGTCGACTTCGACTCCCCGACCGCCTCCAGCGCCGCACGTGCAGCGTGGGGGAACTCATCGTACAAGGCCATTCTGAAGCAGTCAGCGAAGGAATTTGCCAAGTATAACCAGCTGTACCCGGATCAGTTCAGCAAGCTGGAGAAAGACATGATTAACGGCTTCGGTTCGGCCAAAGAGCAGTGGTTCTCCTCTTTTATGCTGCAGGTGGAAGCGAACTGCTCCTGGCACCGCCTGTTCGTCGACCCGCTCAGCCGGGCGATGTACTCCTCCAAAGGCCCGGATTTTGAGTACATGCAAGCTCGCCGGCAGGAGGGGGTCGATATCCACGATGCGGTATACGGACTGGCGTGCCGCAACTTTAAAGACGAAATGGCTGAGCTTGAATCCCGAATACCGGTGAATGACATGGAGGATAAACAGTGATGAAAAACAACACCGAACAACCGGTCAGTACGACCTCTCATACCTTTCGCCGGATATCTGTCATCGTTGCTCTCGTGCTTTTCGCCCTGGCAACCAGCGCGTTTCTCTCGCGCGTGGTTCTGGAGTACTCCACGCCGCGGGTGGTGGCTTTTGATATGAAGAAGACGCTCGACAGCTTTATGGACCGTGTCAGTCAGAAGCAGCTGACAGAAGCGCAGTCAAAAGCGCTCTCTGACCGGTTTAACGACGCGCTGGAGAAGAGTCTGGCGGAGTATCAGCAGCAGCATCATGTGGTCATTCTGGTTTCACCTGCCGTGGTTCAGGGCGCGCCCGATGTGACCCGCAACATCCAGCACGACATTGCCCGCCGGATGAAAGGAGAACAGTAATGATACGACTGAAAGACTGTCTGCTCTCCGCCTGCCTGGTATCGCCGCTGACTCAGGCGGCTGATCTCGGTACCTGGGGGGATTTATGGCCCGTCCGGGAGCAGGACATGCTGCAGCTCATCACGCAGCGTCTGCAGTCACTGCAATCCTCTGGCCAGTGGGACCAGACGATGGATGCGTTTAAGCAGCGGGTTATCGAGAACAGTCAGCGCCCGGCACCGGTGGAGGGCATTAAGCGTGCGGAGAAATACGAGCAGCGCTGGTTTGATCCCAGCATCCGCCTGACCGAAGACCTGAAGGACAATGAGGGGCGGGTGTTTGCCCGCAAGGGCGATGTGGTGAACCCGCTTAAAACCGTACCGTTTGTCCAGACCCTGTACTTCATCAATGGAGACGATGCCGACCAGCTGGCCTGGATGAAGCGTCAGGTGCCGGAAACCCTGATGAGCAAAATTATCCTGGTGCGTGGCAGTATCCCGGACACCTCCGCAGCGCTGGACAGCCGGATCTATTTCGACCAGAACGGCGTACTGAGCAAGCGATTTGGCCTGACGGCGGTCCCGGCGCGGATCACGCCGGCGCCATCCGGTGAACGCCTGAATATTGAGACCTTCCCTGTAAAATAAGGATGTTTCTGTGAAAACCCTGACGCTTTTCCTGAGTGCCCTGATGTTGTGGGGGTACAGCCTCAGTGCGGCTGCTGATCCCTCCTGTGAGGGCCGGTTTGTTAACCCGATCACCGATGTGTGCTGGCGCTGCATATTTCCTTTATCACTCGGCAGCGTGCAGGTTGGTAAAGGCGATCTGCCTGATACCAGCAATCCGGGTAGTCCCCTGCAGCTGTGTCCGGCGCCGCCACCGATTTTTGTTCGCCCCGGCCTGGCCATCGGGTACTGGGAGCCGATGGCCATGACGGACGTCAGCCGTTCGCCTGGCTGTATGGTCAATCTGGGGGGCTTCAGTATCAATCTCGGCAAGACCGGTATGGGGACCGCGAGAAAGGACGACAAGCAGGTGAACGGCGCTTTTTATCACGTTCACTGGTACAAGTACCCGCTGACCTACTGGCTGAACATCATCACCTCCGCAGGCTGTCTGGAAGGCGGAGACATGGATATAGCCTATCTGTCCGAGATTGACCCGACCTGGGTGGACAGCAGCCTCACCACCATTCTGAATCCGGAAGCCATCCTGTTTGCCAACCCCATCGCACAGGGGGCGTGCGCGGCTGACGCTATGGCCAGCGCGTTTCATATGCCACTCGATATTCTGTTCTGGTGTGCCGGCTCTCAGGGTTCGATGTACCCGTTTAGCGGCTGGGTAAGCAACGAGTCCAGTCCGCTGCAGTCCTCGTTACTTGTCAGCGAGCGCATGGCGTACAAGCTTCACCGGCAGGGACAAATTATGGAGAGCATCGGGAAGGACAAGGCGGTCTGCTATGAGTATCCGTCCCCGATCATCCCCAAAGAGCGCTGGCGCTATCAGATGGTGAACATGTACCCGGACAGCGGCCAATGCCATCCCGTGGGGCGCAGCGTGATGCGCTGGGAGGCCGGTAAAAATCCACCCAACACCCGTAAGAACTATGGCTATCTGATGTGGCGTAAACGCAATTGTGTCTTTCTCTGACAGGAGTCTCTCATGAAATTAATGAATCTGTTTATGGTCATGCTTTTGCTGACCGGACGAGCAGTGTTGGCTGAAACCTCCTCTGTTACAGACAGAGAATGGCTGAAGCAGCAGGAGAACCTCAGCGAACAGCTGCGCCAGCATCCGGATAAACAGCTGCAGCAGGAGCTTGAGGCGCAAATCAACCGTAATCCTCTGCCCAAATCAGACCGCCAGTTTATCGATAATCTGGTCAGCCAGCAGAAAGCGGCGAATCAGGAAAAGCCAGCAGAAGGGGCGCTGTACTTTGTCTCCTTCTCGATACCTGAAGAGGGGCTGAAGCGGATGCTGCACGAAACCCGGCAGTACGGCATTCCGGCGACACTGCGTGGGCTCGTCAATAACGACATGAAGACCACCACTGACGCGGTGCTGCAGCTGGTGAAGGATGGCGTGACCGACGGCGTGCAGATCGACCCGACACTGTACACGCAGTACAGCATCCGGAGTGTGCCGTCTCTGGTGGTACGGTGTCAGGCCGGGTATGACGTGGTACGCGGTAACATTCACGTCAAACAGGCGCTGGAGAAAGTCGCACAAACCGGTGACTGCGCACAGGTGGCACGGCGGATGCTTGATGTGCCCTCGAATGCCGCCGGGAGTCAGCCATGAAAGATAAACCGTACTTCATGGCGTTACCGGAAATGGTGAGGGATGAGGGAGGGCAGAAATGAAGACGGTTATTTCCGTGCATCATGCGCATTTTTTTGTCCTGAGCGCCTTTATCTGGCTGGCATCCCCAGCCTGCGCTGACAGTGGAAGCGACTATAAAGCTGGTTCGGATTTTGCGAAACAGGTGCAGGGCAATGGTCTGAACTCACTGAAAAATTTCAGTGGTGAGCAAAACCTGCCGGGGTATACCGACAGCCCTGATCAGACAAAATACTATGGCGGCGTCACTGCCAGCGGAGACAGCTCTCTGAAAAGCGATTCAGCCCTGGAGTTCAGCCAGGGAGATACCGGCAAAGCGATTACGGAGTCGTTCACGAACCGGCCACCGGATCAGATATCTCAGGATGCGCCGTTTATTCAGGCCGCAAAGGATACAGAATCCCGTGCCGACAGCATTGTCGGCGATACCGGACAGTCCTGTACCGCCCAGGTTGTGAACCGCAGTGAGTTCACAAACCATACCTGCGAACGTGATCTGCAGGTGGAAAATTTTTGCACACGGGAAGCGACCCTGAAGGATAACGCCACCACACAGAAAGTTAACCGAACCTATCAGCAGGTGGTGACGCTGAATTATGCCCGGAATACCCGGCAATGGAGTGGCAACCTGACGATCCCGACCAGTGGTCGTCTGCTGAATGCCTCGGTGGATGGTGAGCCTCTGGTGATCCCCTGGATTGAAGAATGCGATTCCGAAGGGAAGGTGCGGGATAGCTGCAAGAGTGCAGTGAGTGAAAGCCTGACCCTCTTTGAACGAACGTTCCCCATTGATGTGATCAACTGGCCACGATCAGAATCGATATGTTCAGGCGGCCAGAACACGCATTGTACGAAATATACCTATGACGGGCAGGGGAAGATTCATCAGTCGTTTGGTGTGGACAAAGCGGTCACTGCTGGGCAGAACTTTGCCGTAAGCAAAACATCACGGACCGTATCATCGGGTAGCCAGAAACCCGTACAGGTCACGGTCACCCTGGTGATGGAGGAAACCGAAACCGTCTACGCGCCTGAAGTCGTCTGGGTTGAAAGCTGTCCGTTCAGTAAGGATGAAGGGACAAAAACGGGCGAGGAATGTATCAGCCCGGGAGGAACGCGAACCATCACCCTCGGAGGCAGGGATTACTCGTTCACGGAGGCCTGCTGGAAATATAAGGATACCTGGCTCACGCAGCCGGCGGACAACGGCTCCTGTGAAAGCCTGATGAAAAATACGGCCTGTACCCTGTCATCCCGTCAGTGCGCCTTCTCCAGTGAGGAAGGTACGTGCCTGCATGAATATGCAACGTATTCCTGCGAAACCAGGACGAGTGGCAAGCAAATGATCTGCGGCGGTGATGTCTTCTGCCTTGATGGTGAATGTGATAAAGCCACGTCCGGGAAGAGCAACGACTTTGGGCAGGCGGTGTCTGAGCTGGCGGCACTGGCTGCTGCGGGGAAGGACGTCGCGGCACTGAACGGGGTGGATGTCCGGGCCTTCACCGGAAAAGCGAAGTTCTGTAAGAAATTTGCTGCAGGCTTCAGTAACTGCTGCAAAGACAGCGGCTGGGGCCAGGATGTGGGGCTGGCACGCTGCAGCAGTGAGGAAAAGGCGCTGGCCAAAGCGAAAAAAGACAAGCTGACGGTCAGTATCGGGGAATTCTGCTCTAAAAAGGTTCTGGGTATTTGCCTGGAGAAAAAAAGGAGCTATTGCCAGTTCGACTCAAAACTGGCGCAGATCGTTCAGCAGCAGGGAAGAAACGGTCAGCTGCATATCGGTTTTGGCGGCGCCAGCAGTCCTGACTGTCGGGGGATTACGGTTGAAGAGCTCCAGAGGATCGACTTTAACATGCTTGATTTCACCAACTTTATGGACGACCTGATGAAAAATCAAAAAATACCGGAAAACGATGTGCTCACCAATAAAACCAAAGAACGAATTAAGGAAATCATGAGTCAGCAATCCGCGCAATAAACCATGCTGCCTAATAAAGAGACCGATAATCATGAAAATTAATTTTCACAAACAGCCTGCCATTGATTTTGTCCTGAGATTAACACTGACAGTAATCATTATTTCTCCGGTGATTTATTTCTCCTGGGATGCAGTCAAAGGGACGTCGGGAAGTGATTATGTCGAAAGTGTGGTCTTTATTCTTATGGCTGGCTTTGCCATGTCTGTGTGTTATTTATTTTTCTCAGTCCTGGAGAAAGTTATAAATGCAAGGAAAAGCAAAGATGAATCGATATATCACGATTGAGAAATTTATAGACATTCTGAATGAAGAGAATTTACCCCAGGAGCATCATGTTATGGTGCTGGCTGTTCTTGCGGATATCTCTCTGCATACAGACAGGTTCCTGATTAACTCGTCCGAACTGGTTCAGATGGCCGCTCAGTACTCACCTGCTTTCCAGAAACTGCCAGCGGACCGGCAGGCTTTTATATCTTCAGTACTGAGCATGCCGCTATTCCTTATTATGTGACCAGGAGAGTCAATGGAAGAGAAAAAAGCATACGGGCTGGTCATGGTGTTTGTCGGGGTGTTTGTCTTTCTCCTGGTTAGCATTATGTCGTACAGCCTGTGGCGGGACAGGCAGGTTAACGCATTTATGACAACCAACCGGGCCTGGGGGATCCAGTGCGACACTGTTTCTCAGGCCGCGTGGGTGATCAGGGACGGGGAGCGGGTGGACCTTCAGATAAATCATCTGCCTCTGTACTGCAGCGGTTACCGCTTTGAAGCCCGTGATGATGCAGGAAAGATACAGCGCCAGCTCGATAAATACAGTGTCTATCAACATCTGTCACGCCAGTCGCAATAATTCATAAAAGGGTATTTGCCATGCGAACAATACATGCCGCCATGCTGGCGGGGTGCCTTTGCTGCACCCTGATGCCGGCTTTCGCCAAAGACGCGGGCTGGCAGTGGTACAACGAGAAACTGAAGCCCCGTGATGAGGAAAAGCCAGCCGCACCAGCGGCACCACCGCCGCAAATGGATATTCTGGAGAAACTCGCCACACTCCAGGCGGCCACCAAACGGTCGCTGTACGAGGCCATTCTGTATCCATCGTCTGAAAACTTCGTGAAGTATTTCCGGCTGCAGAACTACTGGACGCAGCAGGCAGGTTTGTTCTCGATGAGTGCGAAGAAAGCGATGCTGGAAAACCCCGAACTCGATTACAACCTGCAGCACAGCTACTACAACGGCACGGTAAAAAACCAGCTCGCTGCCGACTATGCCGAACAGCGACAGGCTATCTCCACCCTCGCACAGCACTACGGCGTGATGTTCTTCTACCGGGGCCGGGAAGCGATCGATGGCCAGCTGGTCCAGGTGATTAAAAATTTTCGCGAAACCTATGGCCTGAGCGTGATACCGGTGTCGGTTGACGGAGTGATTAACCCCATGCTGCCCGACAGCCGGACGGACCAGGGCCAGGCAGAGCAGCTTGGCGTGAAGTTCTTCCCCGCGATGATGCTGGTTAACCCGAAAAGTGGCCAGGTTAAGCCTCTCAGTTACGGCTTTATCAGTCAGGACGACCTGGCGAAACAGTTCCTCTATGTCTCCAGCGACTTTAAACCGAATTTCTAAGGAGTGTGTCATGCGAAATATTCGTTTTCCGGATTTAGATATCACCGGGATGTGGGTGCTGGCCGTGGGCGTGTTTTTCCACCTGATAGCCCGGCTTGTCAGAAAGCAGCCTGAGCTGGCCGTCCAGGCCGGGGAAATCTTCGGGCTGGGTATGGTGGTGTTTGGGGGATACCGCATTCTTAACGCCCTGATTGCTGAAGCCGAAAAAGAGGAGAAAGCCTGTGAAAAGCAGCCTGAAGAACATCGCTAAGACGCCGCTGGCGGCGCTGGCTCTTTCCCTTGCTCTGGCCGGGATGGCACAGGCGGGAACGCTCGATGAGGTGAAGTCGCTCTGGGATCCGCGGGGAATCTCCGGTAGTGAAACAGCTTTCCCGCAGAGCGACATTCCCCAGGCGGTGAGCGGGGCATCTCAGCCACGCTGGTTACGACTCAGCAACGGAAAGCAGGTGGACCTGCGCGACTGGAAAGTGGTGCTGTTCATGCAGGGACACTGTCCCTACTGTCATAAATTTGACCCGGTGCTGAAGCAGCTGGCCGGACAGTATGGCTTCTCCGTGTTCTCTTACACCATTGACGGACAGGGTGATGACGCGTTTCCGGAGTCTCTGCCGGCGCCTCCTGACGTGATGCAGACCTTTTTCCCCAATATCCCGGTGGCTACACCGACCACGTTTCTGGTGAACGTAAACACGCTGGCTGCGTACCCGATCCTGCAGGGCGCCACGGATGCGCAGGGCTTTATGGCCAGAGTGGATACGGTATTTCAGATGATGGAGAACCCGAATAATGGATAATCTCAACAAAATATATTCTTCGATACCCGTACTGGAAAGAAATAAACGCCTGAAGTTATCCCGGCAAAAGAGATTCGATGTTTATTATTGTCTCGCTTTTATGTTTGGTTTTGCCGGATTATTTCTGTGGTGGGGAAGCCATGCTTTTTTCAATGTGTTCACTGACCTGTTAACCCCGCCGGAAAAACTGGAGTCGGCAAATAACATCATCAATCAGTGGAATGTCCTGATGTATTTCGTTCCCTTTATTCTTTTCTCGCTTTCCATTGGTTGTCTGGCAACGGCTTTACTGGGGGTACTCATTGCCGAACTAGCTTTTTGGTTTGAATATGCCTTTGAAAAAAGCTTCCAGAGATATTTAAACCGCAACCTTCGACGGAAAAATAAAATGAAAGAAGGAGAGCCTGATGTTCATCCGTAAACCATTATCGGTGCTTTGTGGGATGTTGCTAGGGGTGTCATTGACGGCGGCTGCAGATGTTAACGGTGACATGAATAACTTCTTCAATAAGCTGGGGTTTGCGTCCAATACCAGCCAGCCGCAGGTCTGGCAGGGACAGGCTGCGGGCTACGCCTCCGGCGGTTCGCTGTATGCAAGAACGCAGGTGAAAACGATCCAGCTGGTCAGCATGACCCTGCCGGATATTAACGCCGGCTGCGGCGGCATCGATGCGTACCTGGGGTCGTTCTCCTTTATCAACAGCGAGCAGCTGCAGCGCTTTGCCAAACAAATTATGTCCAACGCCGCGGGCTACTTCTTTGACCTTGCCCTGCAGACTACGGTTCCGGAGATCAAAACCGCGAAGGATTTCCTTCAGAAGATGGCGAGCGACATTAACAGCATGAACCTCAGCTCCTGCCAGGCCGCACAGGGCATTGTGGGCGGTCTGTTTCCACGGACCCAGGTGGCGCAGCAAAAGGTCTGCCAGGACATTGCCGGCGAGAGCAACATTTTTTCGGACTGGGCGGCTTCCCGTCAGGGCTGTTCGGTGGGGGGGCAGATGGACAAAGTGCAGGATAAAGCCAGCGATAAGGACAAGGAGCGTGTGATGAAGAATATCAACATTATGTGGAATGCCCTGTCCAAAAACCGGCTCTTTGATGACAACAAGGAGCTGAAGGAATTCGTCATGACCCTGACCGGGACGCTGATTTTTGGTGAGAACAGTGAAATTACCCCGCTGCCGGCACGCACCACCGACCAGGATCTGATTAAAGCCATGATGGAGGGCGGCACGGCGAAAATCTACCACTGCAATGATTCGGATAAGTGCCTGAAGGTGGTGGCCGATGCCAGCGTGACGATTTCTGACAAGAAGGCGTTGAAAAATCAGATATCAGCTCTGCTGAGCAGTATCCAGAACAAGGCCGTAGAGGACGTCGCATTGACGGAGCAGGAGAAAGGGTTTATCTCCAGCACCACCATCCCGGTGTTCAAATACCTGGTCGATCCGCAGATGCTCGGGGTGTCTAACTCACTTATTTACCAGCTGACGGACTATATCGGCTACGACATCCTGCTGCAGTACATTCAGGAACTTATCCAGCAGGCCCGGGCGATGATCTCAACCGGTAATTATCCCCAGTCGACAATGGATATGATCATGGAAAACCTCAACCAGGCGAGTGTCCAGATTGCCGCTTTCCAGTCCCGCGTTCAGGTCCAGCAGGACGCCTTGCTTGTGGTTGACAGACAAATGAGTTACATGCGCCAGCAGGTCTCTGCCCGCATGATGACCCGCTACCAGAATAACTATCATTTTGGGGGGAATCAGTAATGCTTGAGATATATGCCATTGCAGGCGGTGACTGGTTACGGGGCAACCTGAACGCGATTGCGGCGTTTATGGGGACCGGCACATGGTCGACCATAGAAAAGATGTGTATCGCCATCTCGGTACTCATTGTGGCGGGGAGCTGGGTAAAAAAACACAACGTAATGGACCTGATTGGCTGGGTCTTTTCGCTCACCCTGGTCTCTATGCTGGTTGTCATTCGCACCCCTGTGCAGATCATCGATTACAGTAACGTTGCGCAGGTCTATGAAGTCGATAATGTTCCAATTGGTCTGGCCATTCCGGCGTCGCTGACAACACGGGTGGGAAACGCGCTTATCCAGAGTTATGAGATGGTCTTCTCTCTGCCGGACAGTGTCACGTACAGTAAAACGGGGATGCTATTTGGCAGTAATCTGGTCGCGAAAAGTACGGATTTTTTATCACAAAATCCTGAAATTACGACGCTGTTCTCCGATTACGTACAAAACTGTGTGATGGGCGACATTTTCCTCAATCATAAGTACTCTTTTGAGGATTTACTGAATTCACCTGACCCGTACACCCTGATTTTTGCAAACCCGAGTCCACTGCGCCAGGTTCCCAATAACAGCTATAATTTTTTGGATAAAAACTATCTTGGTACCACATTTATCAGTTGCCAGGAGGCGGCGACGGAGCTGAAACAACGCCTTGCACTGGATACCCAGACAGGCGGTAAAACCTGGAACTACTATGTTCGTCAGCTGTTTGGCGGCAAACCTAATCCCGATCTGCTTTTCAGCCAGATGATTGGCGACAGCTACAATTACTTCTACAGCTCAGGACAGAGCGCCGGGCAGATTATCCGCCAGAACGTCACGATGAACGCCCTGCGCAGCGGGATCCAGAGTTATGCAGCCCGCAGCGGCGATACCGCCAGTCTGGTCAATATCGCTAACACATCATCCCTTGAAAAGCAGCGGCTGGCACAGGCCACAATGGGGCACCAGGCGCTTCGCACACTTCCGCTGATGCAGACCGTTATCATGGGGATAATGATTGGGATGTTCCCGATCATGGTGATGGCCGCCATGTTTAATATGATGACGCTGCAGGTGCTAAAGGGGTATGTGTTTGCGCTTATCTGGCTGCAGACGTGGCCATTACTGTTCGCCATCCTGAACAGCGCAATGGCCTACTATGCGAAGCAAAATGGCGTACCGGTTGTTCTCTCTGAGTTGTCGCAGGTTCAGCTCAAAAACTCGGATATTGCGACCACCGCGGGCTATATTGCCGTGATGATACCGCCTTTGTCGTGGGGGATCGTGAAGAGCATGGGAGCAGCCTTCTCCAGTGCCTACAGCCATTTTTCTTCTTCCGGGCTTGGTGCAACATCGCAGGCGGCTTCCGGCGTGGTGGACGGCAATTACTCGTTTGCCAACATGCAGATGGAGAACGTCAGCGGCTACAGCTGGGGAACGAACAGCACAACCAGTTTCGGACAGATGTCGCGTCAGCTGGGGAATGGAGGGATGAGTACCCAGACCCGGGATGGTTCAACGGTCCTGGACAGTAGTGGCGCCATGTCAAAACTGCCGGTGGATATCAACGTCGGTCGTCAGATAGCCAGTGCGCAGCAGCAGATGGCCAGGGAGGCCGATGTCCAGGCCGAAAGCGCACTGCATGGTTATAACAGCAGCGTCACCAGTGCCTGGAATAGTCTGCAGCAATTTGGCACCAATAAAGGGAACAGTGCATCAACAACGACCGGGGCCGATACTACCGAGTCTTCGCAGGATTCGATGGCCAGAAGCAAAATGTGGAATGCGGTTGTTGCTAATGCGAAAGCCAACAACATTAGCAATGAGCAGTCTTTCCAGAATTTAATGGATGAGTCAAGAAAAAGAACAATATCGGGTGAGTTGTATGGCGGTGCTAAAATTGATTCTTCTGATGCAGCTCTTGGGAAAATAGGGAGCTGGGTTACCGGAGGCAGTATATTTGGTGGTGTTAAAGTGGCAGCCAGTGGTGCCGCCAGTACGGGGTCAACGGATACTGTTGGACGATCAGGTAGGCATTCTGAAGATAATCGCCATGATACCAGCACTCAGGCGGCGAAAGACTTTAAGGAAGCATCCGATTACTTTACCAGCCATAAAACAACCACATCAGGCAATAACACCGATAACAATGCCAGTTCGCGTGTTGACCAGTTTGCCGCGTCACTCTCCAGTGCCAAAAACAGCTATGACCAGTATACAAGCAGCCGGACACGCAGCCACGAGTACAGTGAGATGGCTTCGCGTACAGAGAGCATGACTGGCCAGATGAGCGAGAATCTCACTCAGCAGTTTGCGAACTTTGTTCAGCATCGTGCACCTCAGGACGCTGAAACTATTCTGACCAACACCAGTTCTCCTGAAGTTGCGGCGCAGCGTGAAGCCCTGGCGCGTGAATTCGTCAAAGAGCAGGTTGAACCCAGGGTTGATGGTGCGTATCAACAGGGTCGCGAAAGCATCGGTCAGAATATGTCTGGGGTGTCAGGCGGTGGCGACAATGGTTCGGTCATGGCGGACTACGGACATAATGCCGGCCGTATTGATGCCATGACCAAAGAGGCGGGTATTAAGGATGATGTGGGGCAAAAAGTGGATGGGATGATTGCAGAGAATAAACAACAGCATCAGGAAGCCCGAGAAAAAATACAACAGCAAGGTGTTGAGGTGAAAAAAGAGAATGCTGAACTGGAAAAAGACCACAAAACAAAAGAAAATGATTTCAAAAATTCTTATAATGATAAGAAAGAACATCATACCAGACTGCCTGGCGCGGACTCAACCAAAGAGCTACTGGATAAGGCAACAAAATTAGAAAACGATAAATCAAAGAGATAGGGAGGAAGGGATGATAACCCATCAAATAATACAAAGTGAAGTTGAAGAGTTAAAACGGATTCTGACTGAGAAGGATTTGATGATCCCCTCGTTCTGGAGTTGTATCTGGCCTGGACTGACATGTATGTTATGGTTTCTTCTTTCATCCTATTTTTCGTACTGGCTAAGTGATTATGCTTCTGGTATTGATAAAATAACAGTTATGGTTTTTGCGGGTGCGATGGGTTTTTTTTCCATCGTAGTGACAGCTAAAACGCGATCTTATTTTCTTTCGCTACCTGAATCATTCAGGAAAAATTCAAGGTTTGTTAATTTTCTTCTGGCTAAATGTAAGATGTATGGGGTCTGTATCTTATTTATATTTCCATGTTTAGCATTTTATTTTTCATTTACTCATCTAGATTCTATTATCTTCTGTGTAATAACATTCTTCTGCATAATAGTTACGGTTATGGTGATGAATATTGATCTCGGTCGTTATCAGTTAACTACTCTGACGTCTGTTATTGAATCGGTTAAAAATAAAGAAATAAAACTGCAATAACAACTGAGTTCCTGCTCTCTACTAACCGAATCTAATCGTTCGGTTAGTAAACCTTTTGTTCTTCATTTCTTAATTTTTACGGTTTTTTCCTAATATAAACGGTGAACAGTTGCGCAATTTATTTGTGCATCTGTGAGGCGTTGCCGCCTTTGGCGGTGTCTTTTCGTCTTTATTTGAGTAGAGGTTATTTATGACAATATCTGAACCTGTCAGGTCTCTTGATGCACATGAACTGATGCCTGGCGATATTTACCCACATCCTGCAGCGGGGGGAATTGATTCCCTGTCACATCGCGAGGTCTGTTCTCTCTTCAGTGACCACATCATGTATATCTGCAGCGCGTTAGTTATTCTTCTGCTTGTTTTCATCGCAGGTGTCTTTTTCCGAAAATTAATGACGTCTTCCACGGGACGTAAGCGAGACACGGCGTCAGTTATTCCCAATACAAAGCCAGAAGCACAGAGCAAAACGGAATACTTCCATCTTTCCATATGTGTGGAAGGCCCGGCCAGCACGGATGACTCCGCCTTGTCCTCTCTTGCCTCCCGTGTTGTCCGCGAAGCTGAAAATCTGTATATCCCCGGCGTCAATCGCCGCGACAGCGCTGACGACGTGTTTGCCTGGTCCGTGCAGACTCAGTTTCCTTCTGACAGGCTCTTCGGCACACGGATTTTCCCGTCGACCGGCTGGTTTGAACGTCCGGATATGATTAAACCTCCGGTGAAATGCTACTGCGTCTGCCTGCAGTACACGGCTGAAACATTGCCATCCACACTGCATGCCCTGGTCGATGAGGCCGGACGGCAGGTGGCGAAGTCATACATTAAAGGCGGACATTGCCCTGGCTCAGAGGGCTATAGCTTCTGCATAACCTCTGAATAGCAGCCAGTATCCGGCCTGGCCATCTATGGATCCGGGCATGACTGTAATCCTGTTTTCTGTGCCGGTGTGTTTCCGCTGATTAATTTGTCCTTCCGACCCTAATACTTTACTGACGGATTAGTGCCATGAGTTTCAATGCCAAAGATATGACGCAGGGCGGTCAGATCGCCAATATGCGCTTTCGCATGTTTGGTCAGATTGCCAATATTATTTTCTACGTGCTGTTTATTTTATTCTGGGTGCTGTGCGGACTGATGCTGATGTACCGGCTCAGCTGGCAGACCTTTGTGAACGGCTGCGTATACTGGTGGTGTACGACGCTGGGTCCGATGCGCGATATTATTCGCTCCCAGCCGGTATACACCATTCAGTATTACGGCCAGTCGCTGGAATATACCTCAGAACAAATCCTGGCCGATAAATATACTATCTGGTGTGGAGAGCAGCTGTGGACTGGTTTCGCCTTTGCTGCCGTGGTTTCTCTTGTTATCTGTATCGTGACGTTCTTCATCGCCAGCTGGGTGCTGGGCCGCCAGGGGAAACAGCAGAGTGAGGATGAGAACACCGGCGGGCGCCAGCTTTCCGATAAACCCAAAGAAGTGGCCCGTCAGATGAAGCGTGATGGTGTGGCCTCCGATATTAAAATTGGCGACCTGCCTATCCTTAAAAACTCCGAAATCCAGAACTTCTGCCTCCACGGTACCGTGGGTTCCGGTAAATCAGAAGTGATCCGCCGGCTACTGAATTATGTCCGTGCCCGGGGCGATATGGCCATCATTTACGATCGCTCCTGTGAGTTCGTCAAAAGCTATTACGACCCGTCACTGGATAAAATCCTCAACCCGCTGGACTCGCGCTGCGCGGCCTGGGATTTGTGGAAAGAGTGCCTGACGCTGCCGGACTTCGACAACATCTCCAACACCCTTATCCCGATGGGTACCAAAGAAGACCCGTTCTGGCAGGGCTCCGGTCGCACTATCTTTGCCGAAGGCGCGTACCTGATGCGTGAAGACAAGGATCGCAGCTACGAGAAGCTGGTCGATACCATGCTGTCCATTAAAATCGACAAGCTGCGCGCCTATCTGCAGAACACGCCGGCAGCGAACCTGGTTGAAGAGAAAATTGAGAAAACGGCCATCTCCATTCGTGCCGTGCTGACCAACTACGTCAAGGCTATTCGCTACCTGCAGGGCATTGAGAAGAACGGCGAGCCGTTCACTATCCGGGACTGGATGCGCGGTGTCCGTGAGGACCGACCCAATGGCTGGCTGTTTATCTCCTCCAACGCTGACACCCATGCTTCCCTGAAGCCGGTTATCTCGATGTGGCTGTCAATTGCTATCCGCGGCCTGCTGGCGATGGGGGAGAACCGTAACCGGCGCGTGTGGATTTTCGCCGACGAGCTCCCCACGCTGCACAAGCTGCCGGACCTGGTCGAAATCCTCCCGGAGGCGCGTAAATTTGGTGGTTGTTATGTGTTCGGTATTCAGTCCTATGCCCAGCTGGAAGATATCTATGGCGTCAAGCCTGCCGCCACGCTCTTTGACGTGATGAACACCCGGGCCTTCTTCCGCTCACCGAGTAAGGAGATTGCGGAGTTTGCTGCCGGTGAAATTGGTGAGAAGGAAATCCTCAAGGCCAGCGAGCAGTATTCTTACGGTGCTGACCCGGTGCGTGATGGTGTATCGACCGGGAAAGAAAAAGAGCGGGAAACGCTGGTCAGTTACTCCGATATTCAGACGCTGCCGGACCTGTCCTGCTATGTCACGCTGCCCGGGCCGTATCCGGCCGTGAAACTGGCCCTCAAATACAAACCGCGTCCGAAAATTGCCGAAGGATTTATTCCTCGCACTCTCGATGCGCGGGTGGATGCGCGGCTCAGTGCGCTGCTTGAAGCGCGGGAAGCTGAAGGCAGTCTTGCCAGGGCGCTTTTCACGCCGGATGCCCCGGCATCCGGGCCAGATGATGCCGGCAGTCACGCCGGTGAACAGCCTGAGCCGGTCAGTCAGCCTGCGCCAGCAGTAATGACGGTAACTCCTGCACCGGTAAAATCGCCGCCGACAACAAAGCGTCCGGCAGCGGAACCCTCCGCCAGGACAGCTGAGCCTCCCGTCCTGCGGGTCACGACCGTACCGTTGATCAAACCAAAAGCAGCCGCAGCGGCCGGAACTGCCGCAACAGCATCCTCTGCCGGTACCCCTGCTGCAGCGGCAGGCGGGACAGAACAGGTACTGGCGCAGCAGTCCGCAGAACAGGGGCAGGCCATGCTGCCGGCCGGTATGAACGAGGACGGTGTGATTGAAGACATGCAGGCGTATGACGCCTGGGCTGATGAGCAGACGCAGCGGGATATGCAGCGGCGTGAAGAGGTCAATATCAACCACAGCCACCGCCACGATGAGCAGGATGATCTCGAAATTGGGGGGAATTTCTGATGCTCAGTTTCAGCCAGGTTAAATCGGCGGGTAGTGCCGGTAACTACTACACAGAGAAAGACAACTACTACGTTATCGGGAGCATGGAGGAGCGCTGGCAGGGTAAAGGCGCAGAAGCGCTGGGGCTTGAAGGAAAGGTAGACAAGCAGATCTTCACGGAGCTACTGCAGGGAAAGCTACCTGATGGCAGCGACCTGACCCGGATTCAGGATGGCGTGAATAAGCACAGGCCCGGCTACGATCTGACGTTCTCAGCACCGAAGAGTGTATCGATGCTGGCTATGCTGGGTGGTGATAAGCGTCTTATCGACGCTCATAATCGCGCGGTGACAGTGGCTCTTAATCAGGTGGAGTCCCTGGCCAGCACGCGGGTGCAGAAAGACGGCGTTTCTGAAACAGTCCTGACCGGGAATCTGATTATTGCCCGCTTTAACCACGATACATCGCGCGCTCAGGACCCACAGATACACACGCACAGCGTGGTTATCAATGCGACACAGAACGGCGATAAATGGCAGACGCTGGCCAGCGATACCGTCGGTAAAACCGGGTTTTCCGAAAACATACTGGCCAACCGCATCGCTTTCGGAAAGATATACCAGAACACTCTCAGGGCCGATGTTGAGTCTCTGGGTTACAGGACAGTGGATGCGGGTAAGAACGGTATGTGGGAGATGGAGGGCGTGCCGGTTGAGTCGTTTTCCACCCGCAGTCAGGAACTCAGGGAGGCCGCCGGACCCGATGCCTCCCTGAAGTCCCGGGATGTGGCCGCGCTCGATACCCGAAAGTCGAAAGAAGCCATCGATCCGGCAGAGAAGATGGTGGAGTGGATGAACACGCTGAAGGAGACCGGGTTTGACATCCGGGGGTACCGTGAGGCCGCCGATGCGCGAGCCGCAGAGCTGGCCCGTGCACCTGCCGCGCCGGTGAACACTGACGGTCCGGATATCACGGATGTGGTGACGAAAGCGATTGCCGGTCTCAGCGACCGCAAGGTGCAGTTCACGTATGCCGACCTGCTGGCTCGCACGGTCGGCCAGCTGGAGGCGAAGGACGGTGTGTTTGAGCTGGCGAGAAAGGGCATCGATGCTGCCATTGAACGGGAGCAGCTTATCCCTCTCGATCGCGAGAAAGGCCTGTTCACCTCAAACATCCACGTTCTCGATGAACTCGCCGTCAAAGCCCTGAGTCAGGAGGTGCAGCGCCAGAATCATGTCTCCGTCACGTCCGATGCCTCGGTGGTGCGCCAGGCCCCTTTCAGCGATGCCGTCAGCGTGCTGGCGCAGGATCGCCCGGTCATGGGTATCGTTTCCGGTCAGGGCGGTGCAACCGGCCAGCGGGAGCGGGTGGCCGAGTTAACCCTGATGGCCCGGGAGCAGGGGCGTGACGTCCATATCCTGGCGGCCGATAACCGCTCACGTGATTTTCTCGCCGGTGATGTGCGTCTGGCCGGGGAAACGGTGACCGGTAAATCCGCCCTGCAGGACGGGACGGCGTTTATTCCGGGCGGAACACTCATCGTGGATCAGGCGGAGAAGCTGAGCCTGAAGGAAACGATTTCCCTGCTCGATGGCGCGATGCGCCATAACGTGCAGGTCCTGCTCTCCGACAGCGGGAAGCGCAGCGGGACCGGCAGCGCGCTGACGGTGCTGAAGGACAGCGGCGTGAATACGTATCGCTGGCAGGGTGGCCATCAGACCACTGCCGACATCATCAGTGAACCGGATAAAGGCGCACGCTACAGCCGGCTGGCACAGGAGTTTGCCGTCAGCGTGCGTGAAGGGCAGGAAAGCGTGGCCCAAATCAGCGGGACGCGTGAACAGAGCGTACTCAACGGCCTTATCCGTGACTCCCTAAGACAGGAGGGAGTGCTGGGTGAGAAAGACACAACCATTACAGCCCTGACGCCGGTATGGCTGGACAGCAAAAGCCGGGGCGTGCGGGATTATTACCGGGAGGGGATGGTGATGGAACGCTGGGATCCGGAGACCCGGACGCACGATCGCTTTGTCATTGACCGGGTGACCGCGAGCAGCAATATGCTGACCCTGAAAGACCGGGAAGGGGTCCGTCTGGATCTGAAGGTTTCCGCGGTCGACAGCCAGTGGACGCTGTTCCGGGCAGAGACACTGCCGGTGGCCGAGGGGGAACGTCTGGCGGTGCTCGGGAAGATACCGGACACACGCCTGAAGGGCGGGGAAAGCATCACGGTGATGAAAGTGGAGGACGGGCAGCTGACGGTACAGCGGCCGGGGCAGAAAACCACGCAGACCCTGGCCGTGGGCGCGGGCGTGTTTGACGGTATTAAAATCGGCCACGGCTGGGTGGAAAGTCCCGGCAGGTCGGTTAGCGAGACGGCAACGGTCTTTGCGTCGGTGACGCAGCGTGAGCTGGATAACGCCACCCTCAACCAGCTGGCGCAGAGCGGAAATCATCTCCGGCTGTACTCGGCACAGGATGCGGCGCGCACGACGGAGAAGCTGTCGCGGCATACCGCCTTCAGCGTGGTCTCAGAGCAGCTGAAGACCCGATCCGGCGAGACGGACCTGGATGCGGCCATTGCGCAGCAGAAGGCCGGACTGCGTACCCCGGCAGAACAGGCCATTCACCTGGCCATCCCGCTGCTTGAAAGTGAGAAACTGACCTTCTCCCGGCCCCAGCTGCTGGCGACGGCGCTGGAAACCGGGGGCGGGAAGGTTTCGATGGCGGACATCGACACGACCATCCAGGCACAAATCAGGTCGGGGCAGTTGCTGAATGTACCGGTGGCGCACGGCTACGGCAATGACCTGCTGATTTCCCGTCAGACCTGGGACGCCGAAAAAAGCATCCTGACCCACGTGCTGGAAGGTAAAGGTGCGGTGGCCCCCCTGATGGACCGCGTGCCGGACAGTCTGATGACGGACCTGACCGCCGGACAGCGGGCGGCGACCCGGATGATTCTGGAAAGCACGGATCGGTTCACGGTGGTTCAGGGGTATGCCGGGGTGGGGAAAACCACCCAGTTCCGGGCAGTCATGAGTGCCATCAGTCTGCTGCCGGAAGAGACCCGTCCGCGCGTCATCGGTCTGGCGCCGACGCATCGCGCGGTCGGGGAAATGCAGAGTGCCGGCGTGGAGGCGCGCACGACGGCGTCGTTCCTCCACGACACTCAGCTGCTGCAGCGCAATGGCCAGACACCCGATTTCAGCAACACCCTGTTTCTGCTCGACGAGAGCTCGATGGTGGGGCTGGCCGATATGGCAAAAGCCCACTCCCTCATCGTCGCCGGCGGTGGACGGGCGGTGTCCAGCGGGGATAACGACCAGCTGCAGCCCATCGCGCCGGGCCAGCCGTTCAGGCTGATGCAGCAGCGCAGCGCCGCCGACGTTGCCATCATGAAAGAGATTGTGCGCCAGGTGCCTGAGCTGCGACCGGCGGTCTACAGCCTGATTGAGCGGGATGTGCACCGCGCCCTGACCACCATTGAGCAGGTCACGCCGGAACAGGTGCCGAGAAAAGAAGGCGTCTGGGCGCCGGGCAGTTCTGTGGTGGAATTCACGCCAAAGCAGGAAAAGGAGATAGAAAAGGCACTGAGCGAGGGGAAAACCCTGCCGGAAGGTCAGCCCGCGACGCTCTACGAGGCGCTGGTGAAGGACTATACCGGACGGACCCCGGAGGCACAGTCGCAGACGCTGGTGATCACCCATCTGAATAAGGACCGGCGGGCGCTGAACAGTCTGATCCATGACGCACGGCGGGAGAACGGGGAAACCGGCAAAGAGGAAATCACCCTGCCGGTGCTGGTCACGAGTAACATCCGTGACGGTGAACTGCGCAAACTGTCGACCTGGACGGCTCACAAGGAGGCGGTGGCGCTGGTTGATAACGTATACCACCGTATCAGCAAAGTGGATAAGGATAATCAGCTGATCACCCTGACAGACAGTGAAGGAAAGGAGCGATTTATCTCACCCCGGGAGGCATCGGCAGAAGGCGTCACGCTCTATCGTCAGGAAAAGATCACCGTGTCTCAGGGGGACCGAATGCGCTTCAGCAAAAGTGACCCGGAGCGCGGCTATGTGGCCAACAGTATCTGGGAAGTGCAGTCTGTTTCGGGTGACAGTGTCACGCTGTCTGATGGCAAAATCACCCGTACGCTGACCCCGAAGGCGGAGCAGGCACAGCAGCATATCGACCTCGCCTATGCCATCACCGCCCACGGAGCCCAGGGGGCCAGCGAACCGTATGCCATCGCGCTGGAAGGGGTGGCCGGTGGTCGGGAACAGATGGCCAGCTTTGAGTCTGCCTATGTGGCTTTATCCCGCATGAAACAGCATGTTCAGGTCTACACCGACAACCGTGAGGGCTGGATAAAGGCCATCAAGAATTCACCTGAGAAAGCGACGGCGCACGATATTCTTGAACCCCGTAACGACCGGGCGGTGAAAACAGCCGATCTGCTGTTCGGGCGGGCAAGGCCACTGGATGAAACCGCCGCGGGCCGGGCAGCCCTGCAGCAGTCCGGTCTGGCACAGGGAAGTTCACCAGGAAAATTCATTTCTCCGGGGAAAAAGTACCCTCAGCCGCATGTGGCGCTGCCGGCATTTGATAAAAACGGGAAAGCCGCCGGTATCTGGCTCAGCCCGCTGACCGATCGGGACGGACGGCTGGAGGCTATCGGCGGAGAGGGACGAATTATGGGCAATGAAGACGCCCGGTTCGTGGCGCTGCAGAACAGCCGCAACGGTGAAAGCCTGCTGGCCGGGAATATGGGGGAGGGCGTCAGAATGGCCCGCGACAATCCCGATACCGGGGTGGTGGTGCGGCTGGCCGGTGATGACCGCCCCTGGAACCCCGGGGCCATGACCGGTGGGCGGGTATGGGCTGAACCGGCGCCGGTGGCTCCGGTACCGCAGGCCGGGGCTGACATTATCCTCCCGCCAGAGGTACTGGCACAGCGGGCGGCAGAAGAACAGCAGCGCCGGGAAATGGAAAAACAGGCGGAACAGACTGCCCGGGAAGTGGCCGGGGAGGCGCGTAAAGCCGGCGAGCCGGCGGACCGGGTGAAAGAGGTTATCGGGGACGTCATTCGCGGACTGGAGCGTGACCGGCCGGGTACGGAGAAAACGACGCTACCGGATGATCCTCAGTTCCGGCGCCAGGAGGAGGCGATTCAGCAGGTGGCCTCAGAACGTCTGCAGCGTGAGCGTCTGCAGGCTGTGGAGCGGGACATGGTTCGTGACCTTAACCGCGAGAAAACCCTCGGGGGCGACTGACGCGCCTGCGGCTTGTCTGCTCCGGCAGCCTCCCCGATTAAAATCGGGCAGTCTGCCGGAGCGCTAAAAGGAAAAAAAACATGAGAGCACAACACACATTTCCAGACGCGACAGACAGCTGGCTTCAGCGCCTGCTGACCTGGACACCGGGACAAACGGATATGATTAAAACGGTCGCACTGGTACTGATGGTGACTGACCACACCGGCTTACTGCTGGCCGGAAACAATGAAGTGATGCGCCTGCTGGGACGTGGTTGTTTTCCGCTGTTCGGTCTGGCATGGGGAATGAATCTGGCACGGCACGCGGAAATACGCCAGTCTCAACTGAACAGCCTGTGGGGCTGGGCGCTGATCGCCCAGGTGTCGTTTATGCTCATCGGGTACCCGTGGTATACCGGGAATATTCTGTTTGCCTTTGCCGTTACGGGCCAGGTCCTGCGGTGGGTCAGCCAGCCGTCCTGGTATTACACCCTCCCGGCGGCTGGACTTCTGGTCATCTGGATACCCCTGTCGACCGCCAGCTACGGCATGGCCGGAGTGGGCATGCTCGCCGCCAGCTGGCTGCTTTGTCGCGCACAGCATGCACCGGAACGGCTGGTGTACGGGGTGCTGTGGGCCCTCATGGTGTTGCTGATGAATATGCATGACGTGAGTGAATCAGTGGCCGGGCTGGCGATTGCGCTGCTGGCGCTGATGGTGTGTTCATCTGCCGGAGAACGTGTGAAACGCTTCTGGCCACGGCAGTTCTTCGTGATGTTCTATGCCGTTCACCTGGCGGTACTGGGTATTGTCGTCTCGATGTAAAAAAAAACCGGACACAGGTCCGGGGGGCGGGCACATTGCCCGTAAACGTGACAAAGGGGACATCATCGTTGTGTCCACTGCATTGCGAGGTGAAACGATGATACCGTTAGCGTATCGTATACCTCAGACCTGTAGCTTTTATTGATATGGCCCCTTATGAGTGAAGAAAAACGCCCTGTACTGAGCCTGAAACGAAAACCGGCGGAGAACAGTACGGCACCCGCGGAGGCGACACCTGTCCCTGGTGTGGTGCGCCGTAAGAAGGTCGTGGTGGTTTCGTCCCCGCCGGCCTGGAAGGCAAAGAAAGAGAAACTTGAGAAGGTTAAACAAGCGGCAGAAGCCGCCGCGCGTAACGCGGCGCCGGCGCCGGTTAAAGCAGTAAAGACGCCACCTCCGGTGCGTTATCTTCGCCTGCTGCCGCCGGAACAGGCCATTATGACCCTGAAGGCGTTCTGGCCACAGCTGTTCGACGGAAACTCCCCCCGTCTGCTGGCGACGGGCATGCGCGAACAGCTGTTTGCCGACATTGTGAACCGCGACCTGCCGCTGTCGCATAAACAGGTGATTAAGTGCCTGAAGAGTCTGACCCGGTCTGCGGGCTATCTGTCCCGGATGAAGGTGGGGGCCTCCCGCTATGACCTGCAGGGAAATGCTGTGGCCACCGTCACTGCTGAAGAAGCTCAGTACGCCAGTGAGCGCATGATGAAGGAGCTGCTGCGAGCTGAACGAAAGATGAGTCAGACCCTTTAATTATATTTACCCAATCCTGATAATTATACCTGGGAATCCTCAGCTAATAGATGGAACGAAAATTAGCTGAGGGTATGCCTGAAATAGCAACAGGTATTCATTTTATATTTGCCGCATTACAGGCTGCGGCATCATAACTGTCCGTGCAGACAGATTCTGGATGACGATGACTGAAAAAATTATTGCTCTCGTAGATTATGAAAATATTGGTACACTTGAAAGTGTCCGTCTGTCCCGTTATGAACGTCTTATTTTATTTACCGGGCCTCAGCAGGAGTTTATACGTTTTCCAGCTGTAACGTATGCAGGTGATATATCGATAAGCGTATTCCAGGTTGCGAATGTGTCAAAAAATAATGTGGACTTCCATCTGGTGTTTGAGCTGGGAAGACTTAGCGCGACTGCGCCGAAAGAGACGATATTCCATATTATCTCGAATGATAAAGGCTATGATGGCGTCATTGCCGGGCTATGCAGGGCGGGGAGACGATGTTGCCGTATATCATCACCTTGCTCTGCAGAGAAACCGAAGGCGGCATCTATGGTAATCAGTAACGATGAAGTGCTGCACCTGACCGATAAAGTCCAGTCATTAAGTAAAAAATCTGCAGGGAACCGCCCGGCGAATACTTCATCCCTGATGAACTATATTAAATCCCTGTCCGGTAATACAAAAGGCATGGCGCTTTATGGTCGCGTTAAAGAGGAATTAATCAGGCGAGGTGTGATAGCGGTGTATGAGAAAACTGTGGTCTGGCGATAATGAAATTAGGACGGCGGTAAAGGTTATTTTTATCTAAAAAGGAATCAATATGTTTAAATATTTTATTCTGCGCGCACAGCAGCAGCTGTTCTGTTATTTCTGCGGCATCTTGCTTGCGCTGGTTCTGATGCTTCTGTTGTCTCCTGTTTCCCGTGGGAGTGAATTTTATCTGGTTGCGTTGTCTGTTGCGCTGTTCTGGGCCGGGCTTGCCCTGTACACCCGTCACACCGACCGGATGAGAAAGCCGGAGGTCTCACCGCAGGTACATATCCGCGACGGTATTCAGGTGGTGGCCATGCTGCCGCGCCATGAAAAGGCCCGTCTGGAGTGGGAAATTCTGCAGGATGCGGACGTGTATCGCCGTCAGATGCTTGCCCTTCTGGACCTGGTTCAACGGTGCGTCAGCCGGGGGCTGATATACGCGCCGGCGGTGATGCTGGCTGGTCTGTGCTTTCTTGCCTGGGGATTTCCGCAGGATGCTGTTCGGGTCTTCAGCGCCCTGCGGGAAATGCCCGCCACAGACCTTGTGCATCAGACCGGATTTGTCCTGCGCTACGTCCTGCTGATTTCCGTCATGTCGGCTCTGATTGCCGATGTTCTGGCCGGGAGAGGATTGCCGAACGCCTTTCGCCGCGCATTGCTGGACAGGCTGCCGGCAGAGGCAAAGGAATAAACAGCATGGCGAAAATACTAATGATGGCAGGCAGTACCATTGTTGTGCTGAGTCTGCTGGGGTTTCTGGTTTTGCTTCTGAAAGGACGGGCCGTAACGAAGACATCTCCGGTCCTGATGTCACTGAAAGCCCTGGGGATTCGCCCCTCAGAGGCCGAGCAGCGATTGTGTCGCCAGCGGGTCTGGGTGGGAAACGACACGTTGATGACACCACGGGAACAACACTTTTACCGGGCACTGCTGAGGCATACCAGCCGTAAGCGCTGGCTGTTATGCCCGCAGGTCCGGGTGGCGGATATTGCCACACTCGCTCCCCACATCCGGCCACGTTCCCGGACCTGGTGGCAACTCTTCCGCATGGCGTCTCAGTGGCACTGCGACGTGGTCATCGTTGATATCCGCACCTTTGCTATCGTTGGCGCGATTGAACTTGATGACGCCTCACATCTTAAAAAACAGCGTATCCGGCGCGACATCCTGCTGGAAGAGGTACTGAGGCAGGCGGGTATCCCGCTGCTGCGCGACCGGGACTCAGAGAAACTGGTCAGGCGAGTCAGTGAGTTTCTGAAATACCGTGAAGCTGAAACCGACGAAATATCTGCATCCGGCACAGCTTTACCGACAGCGCATACTGAACGCCGGGAGGACGAAAAATGATTGTGCCCGTAGAGGTTGACCGCGATGCGCGGGGCTACTGGACACACCCGGCGTTAATCCGGAGTTGCTGCCAGACCACGCCACAGCTGATGTGGTGGTTGCGCGTCCAGAAGCTGGAGTGCTTCGTGATGAGTATGCGTGACGAGTCTACAGAGGCATTCTGTGCCGGATGGGATGATGGCCCGCCTGACGCTTCAGCATGGGAGCTGGTTCCTCCGCCCGGTAAGGGTTGGTTTCTTGGTTCAGTACATCCACGGGAGGAGGGGCCGGAATGCTACTGGTTCCGTCATACCACAAAAGCCTGACGCCTCCGCAGGGCGTCGTTGTCCAACCCCGGAGGCGGGGAAAAACCAGTTTCCCCCGCCCCCGGCGTTTCTGAATTCATCCAGTGAAGGAAATACTGTGAAAGTAAATCGTACTCTCCTCAGATGGTGTCTGCCCGGACTGGTCAGCCTGAGCCTGTGCGCACCCGTACCGGCCGTTTATGCCGCGAACATCGAGACCGGATTTTCCCCGGAAGGAACCGCCCTGCAGCTGGTTCTGAAAACCATTACGACCGCACAACAGGAAATCCGGCTGATGGGCTATTCGTTCACGTCTCCGGAGGTGGTCAGGGCGCTTGTCGGAGCAAAACGCCGGGGCGTGGATGTGAAAGTCGTTCTGGACCACAAAGCCAATACCGGCGAGCGTAACAAGGCCAGCCGTGCAGCCATGAATCTGCTGATCAGCGCGGGTATACCGGTCCGGACGGTGGATACCTACAAGATCCTGCACGACAAAGTGATTATCGCTGACGGGCGTAATACGGAGGTCGGTTCGTTCAACTTCAGTCGCGCCGCCGATCGTGCCAATTCAGAGAACGTGCTGGTCGTGTGGGATGACCCTGTTGTTGCTCAACGCTATCTGCAGCACTGGTCGTCACGCTGGTCGAAGGGAACGGACTGGAAACAGACGTACTGATAACGCCTTAAACGATCCCCGGACGTAAACCGTGCGCCAACGCGGGTTACGTCCATAAAGTCAGTCGCTGATTTAAAAATTCTGTAGTATCCTCTGCAAACAATGCATGTTGAATTGCTGAGGAGGCAGAGATGTCGCAGATTGAAAATGCTGGAACTTCCTCATCGAAAACGAAACGAGTCAATCGAAAAAGGCAACCTTTATCGGGAGCAGAGAAACAGAAAATGTTTGTTTCCCGTAAAAAAGAAACGCATAAAGCAATTAATGTCTTTATCGATAAACAACTTAAAGATGATCTTGTCCAGCTGTGTGAAACCACAGGATTGACTCAGACTCAGATGATTGAACGCTGGATTCAGAGTGAAAAAGCCCGTATTTTCAACCCATAATTCGGTCACTAAGTAACTTTGTTGATAGTCATTCAGCTAAATGCTAGATTGATGATCGTTTAAAGAATGTTGATGGCTGGCCACGCCTTAAGGTGGCAGGGAACTGGTTCTGATGAGGTATCTACCCGGGACCAGAAAAGAGAAAACCCACTAATCTTCTGAAACTTGGCGGATTCGTAGATTAAGTGGGTTGTCATTAAAACTGCATAGAAGCTGTTGCTCTATGCAGGGAGTATAGTTTTATGCTCAGAAAACTGCAATACCCGTTTCTGTGTCATTTGCTCCTTCCGTGCAACATAAGCGCGGGAAGGTGTGACTGAACAACACAATCCGCAGCACTGGAGTCAGCTGGATACGGAAGAACAGATCCGTTTCTGGCAGGGCATTGATGATGGTCACGTCGGGTCTTTTCTGGTTTCTCCGGAGAAGAAACGTACCCGTCGCCGTCGCGGTGAACACTCCACTAAACCCAAATGCGAAAACCCGTCCTGGTTCCGGCCGTCTCACTATAAGGCGCTGGGTGGCCAGCTGGGGCACGCCTATAACCGTCTGGTGGAAAAAGACCCGGCCACGGGTCAGTGCAGACTTCGCATGCACATGTCACTGCATCCTTTCTACGTCCAGGAACGGCAGCGCGCGGGGCGCAGATATGCTTTTCGCCCGGAAAAACAACGTCTTCTCGATGCGCTCTGGCCGGTACTGGTCAGCTTCTGCGATGCCGGTAAACACACGGTAGGAATGAGTGTGTCCAGACTGGCCAGAGAACTCAGCCCGAAAGATGCCCGGGGGGAAGTGATTTCCGGTACGGAAGTCACGGTACGCCGGATTTCGGCATTAATTGCCGAGCAGGTCCGCTTTGGTGTACTTGGCGTATCAGAAGAAACTCTGTGGGACAGGGAATCACGGAAGCGACTGCCTAAATACGTCTGGATCACGCCCGTTGGCTGGAAAATGCTGGGTGTTGATTTGATGAAGCTGCAGGAGCAGCAGCTGAAAAAACTACGTGAATGCGAGGAACGTCAGGCGCTCATTAAAGAGGGGCTGCTAGGCGAGAATGAGGAGATTTCTGTTCTGAGGGCGCGTAAACGCTGGTATGAGCAGCGCAGTCGTGAAGCCCTACAGTATCGCCGTGCAAAAGGTGCCGCACGTAAGCGTGCAAACCGCCTGGCCAGAATGCCCCGGGACCGTCAGGTCTACGAAATGACATGCTGGCTGAAGAAAACGCTGCCGGCAGACGAGCTCTATGGTTATTCTGCAGATAAACTTGAGCAGCTGGCCGTCCGGCATCTGTACCAGCTGGAGTTGTCACTGAACCCTTCTCCGCCTCATTAGTCAGGCAAATCACAATTTGCGTTAAAAACGGCCCCTCCGGGGCTTTTCGTGCTGGATTTTTTCAGTCACTGTTGTCAATTCAGTCCGTCTCCGACCTGATTTCACACTTTTTCTTATGATTTTGCTGCCGTCATGGCCACAGCGCGCATGTGCCTGAATACTTATCCACATAAATCCGCAAACAGATAACATACAGATTCCGGAAACAGATAAACAGAAATCTGCAAAACAGTCTTAACCCAGTTATTAATCCCCTGCATAACAAGCAGCAGGGAGATCCTTTATCTGTGTCACTTCCGTGAATAATCACATTAATGCCTTCGCTCGCAGCGACCGCAGGCGTTCGCGCCGCTCAGAAATTAGGTACCTCCCGCCGCCATGCGGCGGGGCTGTCAGCAACACTTCCTCAATTAGTTAACCACAGGGT